>JACCDI010678491.1_pt1 | contig 89580 bp, 87 predicted proteins | sample 7442791 | NCBI WGS metagenome assembly JACCDI01 (sample SAMN15323434, study PRJNA562643) | freshwater metagenome | isolation source: river surface water | place: USA:Blue River Watershed | collected 2017-08-15
CAAGATAATCTTCAATTCATGGAATCACACAACAGTGAAAACCATTCCTATGAACTTGGCATCAACTCTTTCGCTGACTGGACTCATGAGGAATTCCAAGATTATGTTCAAAAAGGTAGTGTCGGTGCTCTTTTCAAAACTTCATGCACAAAAGCCACTGACCAATCCGGAGCTCTTCCTGCTTCTGTTGATTGGCGTTCAAAAGGTATTGTTGCACCCGTCCAAGACCAAGGTCAATGTGGGTCATGCTGGACGTTTAGTTCCTCATCAGCCATCGAGGGAGCTTATGCTCAAAAGACTGGAAACTTTGTAAAACTCAGTGAACAAAATCTTGTCGATTGTGTTGGAATGACTTATGGATCTCGTGGATGCTCAGGTGGATCCATGGATGGTGCTTTCAATTATGTCCATGATCACGGTATTGCTTCTGAAGCCAGTTATCCTTACACTGCTAAAGACGGCACTTGCCAATCCATCACTCCTGTCACTAAAATCTCCTCTTGCTATGATGTTCCTGCTAACGAACTTCAACTGACTTATGCTGTTTCTCAAAGAGTGGTGAGTATTGCTATTCAAGCAGATGGACGCGCTTTCCAAATGTATAAGTCAGGTGTTTTTGATGATGCTACTTGCTACCAAGGACAACTTGACCATGGTGTTTCTCTCGTAGGTTATGGACATGACTCTTCCAGCAACAAAGATTATTACATTCTGCGCAATTCATGGGCCAATACATGGGGTGAAAGTGGATACATGCGTATTGGACGCAATTCAGTAGCATCATCTACTACTGGTATTTGTGGTCTTGCCATGATGAATAGCTATCCTGTTGTTTAAATTTACTTTTTATTAAATGATTTATAAAAAATAATTTTTTTATAAAATAAATAAAAGATTAATACTCAAATGGACAATGAATAAAAAGAGGTTGTGGATGATGCATTTCAACTTCTTCTCCTTCCATATGTGCAATATAAATGGTTGATAAATCAATATTTGCTTCTCGCATAGCATCTTCCACATTTTTCTTTGCCTTTAATATTAAAACAATCGCTTCATCACATGTCGAATTCTTCCTCCAAATATCTCCAATCCATTCATCCAATTTGATCCCAATAACACATAAACCTTTATCTTGTAGAATAAATCGAATTCCATGTCTTTGAAAATATTCATCTATTTGTGTTATATAATCTTTTCGATATTGATAATCTCTATTCTCTCTATCAAATTTCAATTGAAGAAGACGACAGGCTTCTTCAAGCTCTACCGGATATCCTATGCAAATCATTTTTTACACTTTCTCTCTCTATTTTTTTATATTCCATTTCATAAAAAAATGAAGATTATTTTAAATTGAATCCATTTGATCAAATTCATAGAAAAAAACATGAATTCAGAAATTTACGTCTTGATTGCGGAATATCTTTGGAATGATGAGATCTCTTCATTATTCGCACTTTGTAAAGATGACTCAGATATCATCGATTTTAAAACTTATTTAGCAGCACGAATCATAACACGTTCTATCACCTATTTATTTCAATACAAATATGAAGATCGTTATATGTTAAATTATCCATCTGATTCTGAAGATGATTTTTATTGGAATCGCTGGGATAAAATGGATTATCGAGATCGATGGTAATCTATAAAAAATGAAACATTCTTTATAATCAAACTACAAACATTATAATTCACAAAAAAAATGAATACAACTCTATACGTAAATATTGCAGATTGCTTGTCTATTCAAGATTTGACAAATTTTATCTCCATTCTTGAAAATGAAAATGAAGATTTAAAGATTTACGTTCAACTTAAATATCGAGTTTCTGCTCGTATTATCACGCGTTTTATGAAGAGGATTGTAGGAGTTCATCAAACCATCTCTTATTTTCCTGAATTGGTAGAAACACATAATCCTTCTCCTTTTCTCAAACGTAAATTTATGGAATTCTATTTCTTTGATTATCCAAAAAGGTATGTCGGGTCATGGTATATGAATAGTGGTGTGCAATGGAAAGATGAAATTCGTAATCATTATCAAAGAAGACCTGTCGAGAATCCAAGTGAAGTGTCCAGATGGGACCTTTGGCAACTTCATCAACAAATGGAATTCGATGAAATACTTGCGATTGGATGGTAATTTACGTTCCCTATTTTATAAAAAATTGATGTAAAAAGATTTATTTATATTTAAATATATATTATAAGTCCCCTATATTTCGTTTTATCTCTTTTTTGCATTTGCTAAAAAGAGGTTATTTTTCATTTATCAAAAAAACAAAAACAAAAAATGCAAACTCTGGAAAACATGATGGATGAGAGTTCGGTGTGTCACACCAAACTACTTCATCATATTTCTTCTAAACAAAAACTTGGATTTGATACTCGCACTGAGGGAAACAAATCCACTCTGTATTTGATGATCGAAAAGATCTGTTTATTCTCTGTTCAATATGTGATCTCATTTGATCATAAAAATGAATGTGAATGTATCACAGAAGAAAAAGGTCAAACTTGTTTAATGAAAGCGATTGAAATGTATCGGGACAAAGTGATTAAAAATAAACGTCATTTTCAAACTCAATATATCATGGTCATGCAAATGATTTTTATGAAATATTATATGGAAATGATGATTTCAAAACCCGAATTTGTTTATCATCGTGATCTAAGAGGAATGAATGTATTATTTACTTTCCTGTTCTATTTTGAAAATAAACAAGATATTGCTTTGATTGGAAATATTGTTCAACAACTCTTTCGATTTTATGATAAACATCCCCAACATTTTAGTTGGGAAGATTCTTATGAAGATAAGAATTTACGAAGTATCTTTTTAGAAAGAGGATGGATGGCACATGTCATTCTTACTGATTCACAACAAGAATCTTTATATCAAATGGATATGAAGATTCCTGCGAATCAAAAACTTCTCTTCCAAATGATTGAGAAAACTGAATTTGTTGAAAAATGTATTCAACAAATTGTGGAAGATGAAGAGATTACTCGATTTGAATATGTCGATGAAGAGAATCGATCTTTCATGCATTTGATGGCAATTGATTCTCAATATGAGGATACAGCCATTCAATTCTTAGAAGATCCGAAATTCTTTTATTTCGCCTATCCTAAAGATAATCTTGCGAAACATATTGTGATTGAAACATTACGTCGAGAAAATTATCGATTTGTAATTGCTTTCTTGAAAAAGATGGCTAAGACACCTGATTGGAAAGAATTTTTATCCATTCTTCTTCATGAAGATATGGATTTCTATTTAACCATTTCGGAAGAATTTTCAAGTAAAGATACTCGTGAAGAGATTCTTCCTGTTCTTGAAATTCTTGAATTTGTCTATTCTCATGATTCTAAAAAGAATGGTATTGAACATCTTGATTCATCTACTCTTATGAGTTTAACTATTCAAGAACATGAAGATAAACGTATTATTGATATCGATATCTTTAATCGTATCTTTATCTTTGAAGAGTTGAAAGATGAAAAGATTGAATTTAATGATCAAATGATATTATTTTTTGAATATTTAATGAATTCTTCTGGTCTAAACTCACAAGATGAAATACTCCAAGTATTTAAGAGAATGGTTTCATTATTAAATGTAAATGATTATTTCACATTCTTGAAAGTAATTTCTGAAAATGAAAGATGGATTCAATATGTTTTGACCATTCCTACTTTCCGAAAACATGCTTTTGGAATGATTCGTAAATTAAAGAAACATGAAACTACAATTGTTCATTTAGATGATAACTGTCCCATTTGTCTCAATACTCTTGAAACAAAACATTTTAGCTGTTCTAAATGTAAACAACCTGCTCATGTGGAATGTCTGAGAGATTGGATACACCATAATCCATCATGTGTTATGTGTCGTAATAAATTTAATCTGACTGATGTGAAATATATCAATTCCTCTTTAAAGAAGGAATTCTATACTCACTTACATGATACCTATCTCAAGAAAGAATAATCTTATTCTTTCTCTTTTATAAAAAACTTCTTACTTAAAATAAATTTCTTTATATTGGTTTCATTTGATAAAAATTCAAATGAAATATTTTTTTCGCGACTAATGGCAACGACTATCTTTATAGGAAGATATGCGCATAAAGTAAAAGATTATTTGCGCAAACTTTTTATAAAAACGACCTGTTGCATGGCCTTTAGGCCAAGCGCCAGAAGCCGAAGGCTTCATGCTAACTTGATAAGCGAAAACAGGTTTATTCGCCGAATACCTTATGCAATAAATAAGACACTATTTTCTTTTTCACAAAAGATTTTTATTTTCCATTTGACTTCTTTTTGTAAATTATCATATAGTCATTGTTATTGCAGATATTCGCGAAAGTCAAGATTTCTTTATATTGGTTTCATTTTACCAAATTCGCAGTATATAAAGAAATGAATTATTTTATATTGGTTTTCATTTGATCAAAAAGAGAATATATAAAGAAATTAATTATTTTATATTGATTTTCATTTGATCAAAAAGAAGAAATGAATATGAAAGTAAAAAGAAGATGATTATTGATTTTGTGAGATGAGACCAGGAGGAGCACATCCATTACATTGTTGTGTGATACTACTGGGAGCAGGCATACCTTGAGGAACGCAATGTTGATTTACACATTGATCTCCTTTATTAGGACAGAAGAGATCACTAAAACAGTAATTGCGATTTACTTGATAAGAATATTGGCAATCTTTTTGAGGAGGAAGGCATCCATTCTCGGTAATGACAGGAGTTAAATTGGGTTGACTATAATCTTGAAATGTTTCCATCGCTTGGAATGTTTCAACATTATAATAACCGATACATTGACTTACAAAATAAAGAATTAGTAAAAAGAGTAAAATATACAAAATATCTTTTCCACGCATATTGAATCAATATCCTCTATTCTCTTCTTAGAAATTTTATTCAGATTCCTCTAATCTCTCGATCTTCACTTTTTTCACTCTTACCCATGAACTCCCCCCTTCTGCATCTTCTAAAAATCCCTCTCCGCTCAAAGAATGACATTTCGATAATTTATACATTCCCCATAAAACTAAATCAATATATTCTCCATCTTCATATCCTAAAGTGACAAATGTAATATATGGATTCTTCTTCGCTTCTTTATTCTCTTCCCTCTTTTTAATATATCGATCTGCTTGAAAAATCTTATAGGTCACAATCAAACCACGAAATTCTACATAAGGCAATTTCTTCTTTGGCTTCTTCTTCTCACACTCTTCCTCTTCTTCTTCCTTCTCCTCCTTCACTTCCCTCAAACCCAAATTTCGATAATACATATTGGGTAAAAATCTTTCATTCAACCAATATCCTAAAGTAAAATATTCATCGATTGAACTCTTCTCTTTCATATATCTCGTCTTCAATTTCTCTGCACTCTTTCCTTTTCCAAATCGTCGTATATCCACTCCTGCCTTCTTCGCTTCCCTATAATGAACCCATGTCCGATAACTGCTGTGACAATATTTTAATGTCGATTCCCAAAACTCTCTCGGATGATAATACTTCTGATAGGCCAATGCATACACCAATTTTGCATAGGAAAAAGCATGTGATTTGCAAAATGAATATTCTTGCAAACATTCCAATTGTTCAAATATCAATTGACGCTTCTCTGCAGTCATCGTTTCGCGATTCTTTTCATCCATCTTCATCTTAAAATCCTTCTTTACATGATACCGATTCTTTGCAAATCCCTTTCGATATAAATCCGCTTCTGAATGTGTGATATCTAATAAACGCGCAATTAATTGAATAGCATCATCATCATAAATCAAAAAATCATGTCTCTGAACAACACCCAATTGATAATAATCCCTCAAAAATGTAAATTTCTGTCCATTCTTCGATGCTGCCGGACGAATCAATGCCAAAGCACATGCGATATCTTCAATGCTCTTCGGTTTCATCTCTCTAAAGATCTTACACATCCCTCGACTTTCTCCATAAGTCAATCCAATTGTATCTCCTCTTGCAAATAATTGATATACATTCTTATCATAAGGATATTCATCAATTGGCATCTGTGATATATCCCACAATTGTGACAAACCTCGATTTGATAAAATATCAATTTTGATCAAATGAAAATCTTCAGCTTCATCTTTATTTAATTTCAGTTGAGCACCCATGATCGGTTTCTCATATGGTTTTGCATCACGATTGATCTGATACTCTTTCAAATAATACTCTTCAGGAACTTTATCACGAAAAATGACAATACCACCACAATGAAGAGAATAACAACGAAACTCACCTTCTAAATGTTCAGCTTCTTCTAAAATCTGATATTGAATGGCAGGATCATCAATAATCTCTTTTAAATCAAATTCACGAGGAATCATTTTATGATATCCAGTTCGACGAATGGCTTCTTTTAATGCAGACTTCTCTTTAAATCGAATATGATTTGAAATCCTCGCTACTCTTCCTTCCCATCTCTTATAAATCTTCTCAAATATCAAATCACGCACATGTGCAGGAAAATCAATATCAATATCTGGAATATCTTGACGTCTCTCATGCATAAATCGTGTCAAAGGTATATTCTCCGCAATCGGATCAATATTCGTAATTCCCATCCAAAAACATACACACGAAGATCCTGCACTTCCTCGAATAATATGAGGATATTCAGATGTTAAATGCAAAATTTCATGAACTTGTAAAAACACTTCAAAGAATTCATTTCTTTCAATCAATTCCATTTCATAAAAAAAACGTTGGATATATTCATTCTCATCAGATATGACACGACGAAAAGTCTTTAATAAAACTTGGACATAAGTATTTTGATAAATCGGAAACTCTTCTCCTTTCATAAAATTCTTTAAAATTTGACAATTTTGTTCATAAATCTCATTTTTAATCTCTTCACTCTTTATAACTTCAATTGAAGTTTTTTTTTCTTCCTTCTTAGTGGTCTTAAAAAAATGTGATATCGAAGTCTGTTTCATTTCTCTACTCTACTTTCTATCATTCTCTTTTAAATACTTCCCAACAGAATCAATTTTTATTTCATTTAGCTACAGCAATTACGTGAGGGAGTAGGAGGAAGAAGTCTTTCACAATAATAAGGTGAAGCTTTGAATTCATCATCATCCGATTGAGCATAATAGAAAAAGATATTGTCAGGATAACGAATTTTAATAGGAGGAATTTGAGTAGGTGAAAGATAGAAAATAGCATTGATATAACTACGGAATAAAACACCATTGATATACACTTCTAAGACAGCATTTCCATTCAGACGAATATCATAAGTAGAGACTAAAAAGTTAATGGGAATCTTTTCAAATTGATAATATTGACGAATTGCTCTTGAAAAAGGAACTCCAGCATCTGGCAAATACAATTTATACACATTCGGTGTAAATTCTGTGGTTCCATCACAATTGATCACTATATTCGAATATAACATCTCATCATATGTTAATGTTTTTGTTGTCATAGTCTGATCAAATGAAATAGGTAATAATCTTGAATATTTAGCTGCATAATCTACTTCTTGACTATTGCATCGAGGAGCAGGAATGGGTGGTAGAGGAGGACAACATGAATGATGATGATGTTGATAGTGTTGATAATAAGGATTGCAAGACATTGTTTATATGAATAGATGATATATATATTTTCTTTTCGAAAGTTTAAAAGAGAAAAAAAAGAAAAAAGTAAAATATAAAATGCGTTCTTCTATATCTGAACATCATCCTCGAATCACCATGTCTCTTCCCCCTCCACCCAAACCTTCAAAATCCATTCAATCACTTTCTATGTTAGATATGCATCATCTCTTTTTTGAAAACAAATTTTCAAAAGGTGATAAAGATGGACAATTTGTTTCTCATCCTCATCCTAAAGAAGTCATACAAGAAGATGTAAAAGAAGATACTCCTCTTCCTCCTTCAGATCTTATCTTTCAATTCCAATCAATAAGATCCAATATCTCTCATTTCCATCATGAATTCCAAACCAAACGCAAAGTAAAAATCGATAATGCCCTTCATCCCCTTTTTGCTGAAAAGTTTTATCGTCATATTTTCACTATGCCTGATCATCAATGGTCTGTTGCATGTGGTGTTCGTAATACCAAATATGAGAAGAAATTACTTCCTAATTTAGCAAAAAGAAATCAAGATAATATCAATGAAGCAAATAAGACATTTGGAAAAGGTGAATTCAGTTATGTCTTCCATCGTGCCATGAATAATGTTGTAGGAGAAATCTCTCAATTTGAAATGATGATAAGAACCATTCTCAATTCCGATATGATGAAACAACTCTTATCCGATATTACCGGTTTAGAGATCAAAACATTGAAAACCATGTTTCTTTCTCGTTATCGTGCTGGACACTTTTTAAGTCCTCATTCTGATAAAGGAAATGGTAAAATCGCATTTGTTATCAATTTGACCAAAAACTGGCTTCCTCAATATGGTGGTTGTCTTCATTTCCTCTCTGAAGATCGTTCTAAAATTATTGAAACATGGACTCCTGCTTTTAACAATATGGTCATCTTTTATGTTCCACCTGAACACGAAACCGATTTGGGCATGCCTCATTTCGTTGGACATGTTTCTCCACAAGTTAAATATTCACGTTATGCCATTACCGGATGGTATGACTAAATACGTAAGTACCGTAGGTACGGACTCAGAGAATTCACCTTTGGTGAATTCTGTAAATCAATCCTAAAAACTGATTTTATTTTTGTTTAAAATGAAATAAATATAAAGAAAGGAAAAAATGTCAGTAGTTCCAGTAGCTGTAGGTGTTCCTATTGCGAATCGTGATGGAATGGGTCAATTTCAAAAGAGTATTTTTGAAGGAATCATTCGCGTATTAGAGCGAAATGAAGATAAATCTCTCTATTTGCAAGATTTGAGAGAGATTCAACATTTTACTTTTACAGATAGGCGAGAAATCGGTATCTTACTCTTTTTATATCACAATATGATTCAAGGAAAAGATCGTCCTGCAGAAGTTAAAGAGTGTATGACAGAACATGAATGGGAACAATTTCAATTAAATCGTGATATTTTGATTGCAACCTTTTTTACTTTGTTTCGAGAAGAGGAAGAAGAAGAGATGAGCAAGAAGTGGTGGTATCGTATTCTTCAATTCTTTCGAATCCGATCACGAACTACCATTTTACCAGAATCCTATTTTATTCGATAAATCAAAAATATCTTTTCATTTATCTTATTTTTTTATAAAAATTAGTCATTTTAAGCAGGTAATTCTTGAAGTTCTTCTTGGAAGAATTTAAAGAAAACTACACTCAGAGTAGCCCCGATTAATTGAGCAACAACATACACTCCAAGATTTTCTAAAGTTAGCTCACCATTAAGGTAAAGCATTAGCGAAACCGCCGGATTTAGGTTACCACCAGAAATGTTACCCGTAAGTGCTACAGCAGCACCAAGTGCAAAAGCAATCTTGAGCCATGCATCGCCTTTAAAATATCCTTTTTTAGTGGTATCAATTGTAATCAGAATAACCGAAAGGAAAAAGAATGTTCCTACAAGTTCTGAAAGGAATAATTTCATCATATCTATTGCCATTGTATAAAATACTCTTCTATACAAATACATCAGATAAAAAATTTATAAAGAATCTTCTATTTCCACTCCGTGTTCTTTCGCACTCTCCAGAATGGCTTCTTTTACTCTCTCTTCAAATAAGTTCTTTCTACACATCGGACATTGTGCTTTCTTTTTAAGCCATTTGTCTAAACAACGTTTATGAAAATGATGTTTGCATTTGGGCAATTCTCTCATTAATTCTTTCTCTTGATAATTTGTTTGACAGATACTACACTCTTCTTCTAAAAAAGGATCTTGTTTCTTTATTTTTCTTGATTTCCCAATCACTTCTGTCATACTTCTGCAATTCGGAAATCGTATATGTTCCGCAATCTCATTCGCATTCTCATATTGCTCTCGATAATATCTTTGTGCATATTGTTCAAAACGAAACTTCTTAAAACGAAATCTCACTTCAACCACAATCTCATCTCTTGGTTGAATACTTAAAATATCCACATTCTCAAAATCTTGCATAATATCCTGTATCAATATCAACACATCTCCTTCTGATAATTGATCAAAATTAGGTATCTCTACACATAATCTCAATATGTTACCTTCTTCACCTTCCTCTTCCATTTGATAAAATAAAATAACTCTATCTTCTTTTCATCTTTTCTTTTTATATCTCTTTTCGTTTTTTCTTGAAAAGAGAAAATACACCTTTTACATAGAGAATGAATCTTACCTTTCAAGATTCTTATGCTTTTTCATTTCATCATTTTCCAAATGAAAAATCATCCAAATTATGTCTCTTTGATCTCGATGGAACTCTCATCGAAACTCAATCTGGCAAAACTTTCCCTCAAAATCAATTTGATTGGAAATGGAAATTTAGTGAAATTCCCAGACTACTTAAAGAAAAGTGTAAAAAAGAAGATTTTGTGTGTGTGATCTCGAATCAAAAGGGATTGATCAAGAAGGAGGAGAAGAGAGAAGCGTTTATCAAAAAGATTCAAGATATACATGAAAAATTGGAAAAAGAAGGAATTCAAATGAATTGGTTTATTTCATTAGAAGATGATTATTATCGAAAACCTTTAACTGGATCTTTTCATTTGATCAAAAATGAATTCAAAAAGAGAAATATGAAGATATCAAAATCAGGAAGTTTTTTTTGTGGAGATGCATGTGGAAGAAGTAAAGATTTTAGTAGTAGTGACTTGTTTTATGCTCATAATTGTGGTTTGACTTTTTACACACCTGAACATTATTTTATGAATGAAGAGATGCCTTTGTTACAGTTGCCAAAACGTCCTTATTTAGATTGTGTGGAAAAAGAATTACCTAAAATAAAGGTCTCGAATTTATTCTTTGTGATGATTGTTGGAGCACCTGCTTCGGGTAAAAGTTATTTAGCTGAAAAAATGCAAGAGAAGTATGGTGGTGTTATTTTAGAATCTGATAAGATCAAAACACACGAAAAAATGCTCAAAAAAATTGAAGAAGCACTTTCGAATATAAAGAGTGTGTTTATTGTTGGAACATATCCCAAACGCGAAATTCGGGAAATGTTTCTTAAAAAAGTAAAAGATATATCTAAAGAAATTACCACTTATGGTATTCAGACAAAAACAAGTAAAGATATGATGAATCATTTCAATGCATTCCGTGTTGAAATCTCTGAAAACAAAATTATGAAAATTCCTGAAGTTGCTTATCGTGTTTATCAAAAAGATAAAAGTGATCTATCCACTTCCGAAGGTTTTCATTCTATTTGTGATTATGAACCTTGCATCCATTTTGATCAAAAACGAACTGAAGAGATATTCAAATATTATTATGTTTAGTTTTATAAAGTTTTTTTATCATGTGATTCATGATAAAAAGGGTATTAAAATTATAAATTTGAAATATTCAATTCAATGAAAATTCAAGAAATGTTTAGGCATCCTCCTCGACAACCTCCGCATCCGAATCCTCGGCATGGGTCTCATCCTTCTCAACAACAGGAGCAGTAGTAGTCTCCTCCTCCTCAGCAGGAGGATCCGAGAACGCATAGCCCGTAATACGAGCAGTGCGCTGGATGTTGGGGACCTTCATCTGCACAAGGTGAAGCTTCAGGAAAAACTTTCCAGGCATCAGAACAATGCGGGGCTGAAGGATCACCTTCACACGCGCACCCTTCGGAATAAGCTCCGAAAGCTCCTGCCAAGTCGAAATCTCAAGAGGCTTCGCCGTATCCTTGAAAAACAGATAGCTGGGGTTAGGACCCGAGCCATCCTCATTCGCTCCCAGCTTGATATTCACACGATCCGAATAGATCGTGCCATCCTTGCCAGGAACATTCTTAATCAGAGGCGAATACAGAGCACTGATCACAGCAAGTCCAGCCTCACGGTTAGGGAACTTCCTCTTAATAATCTCCATCGAATTATCATACATGTAATTCACAGCCATCTCATCGAGTCCCGCAATAAAATTGCGGAAAATACGCTGAGACTTGATCTCATCGGAATCCGACTCACTCGCCTCATCGGTAGGCTTGAAATCAAAACGCAGGGGAATCGAATAATTGTGCTGGTCGCCCGTCACAAAATCAGAAAGTCCAAAAGGAGCCACCACAGTAGGCGACTCCATCATAAAAGTCTTCTCATCATCACTCTTCACTACATAAGCACTCGGCTTCTTCATCTTGTTAGGCTTGATAGGCGTGAACTTGACATTAGCAATGTTCAGATCGTTGGTACGAATGACAGACATTTTTACGGGTAGATACTCGGGTAATAACTTACTGAATATACTTGTTGAAACTTCTTTAAGTAGGGAGATTATGAGCATTTTTATTTTATCAGTTTTTTCCATTTGTTTACGTTTGATGGTTTTTTTGATAAAAATGAGTAAAAAAATCGATATTAAAAAAAATTTCAAAAGAAAGAGAAGAGAATTTCATTACCATGAACGTAGATTTAACTAAATGCCATTCAAAGAAGAGTAAGTTTATTGATGAACAATGTCTCCATAAACGTAAAGCTGGAGAGCACTTTTGCGGGATTCATCTCAAAAGTATTAAGAAAATCGTATATTCACCGATTGTTCAAATGGGAATTTTAACATCAACTGGGACTGTCCCAATACCTATTTCCCCAAAATATGATGAGGTTTTATGTTTTGAAAGTGAAGAAGATGGAAGTGATCATGAAGAGGTGGTCAAGATGATGGATTCTATGGTAGGTTTGAAAAAAAAAGAGAGAAAGATCTATACAGACCGAAATGAGTTTTTCGTAGATATCTTTGAAAAGGGAAAGAATATGAGTGTTTTTACATTACGTCAGTCCATTTATCAATTGGGACTTACTACAATAGTAGGAACTACAAAAAAGAGTCGTCCTAAGTTAATGAATGAATTGATCCGAATTTATGAGATAGAAAAGCGTTATCAGAGAGAGATTCCAAAAATTGTGAAATTGCAGAGTTTTATGAGAAAGGTTCTTACTCCAGAGTATTATTTGAAAAAGTGCCGAAATGATACAGATATTATTTCATTTGATGATATTTGGGATATTCCTCGTCATCATCTTTATATATACTGGGATAAAGAAGTCTCTAAAAAGTCTTGTCAAAATGTTTATTATGCGTATGATATTCGCACGATCCATCATATTTTAAAGACAGAGAAACCATCTTGTCCATATACATGTCGTGAATTTGAATTTGAAGAGAGAATTCATTTGATGAATCGTGTTTATGATTATGAAAAGAGAGGGGTAAAATTACAAATGGATGAAGTTGTTTTGACAGATGAGGAGAAGACAGAAATGCGTATGAAAGAGCTTTTTCATCAAATCAATCTTTTGGATAATTATTCTTCTTATGAGTGGTTTAAGAATTTGACTACAAATGGTTTATATGAATTCTATCGTGTAGGTGAAGATATTTGGAATTATCGTCTTCAGATGCCTCTTCCAGAAAAGCGCAAATATGTATCACAAGGAGTTGCTTTCATTACTCCTAAAAGCACATTGCGACACATGACTATGGATAAATTGCGTAATTGTTGTTTAGATGAAATTGAACGATTCATTACAAATGGAATAGGAAGAGATGAGAAGAAGTTAGGAGCAATGTGGATGTTGACAGCTCTGGTAGAAGTGAGTCCGGATGCTGCTGAAGCACTTCCTCATTTGGTTCAATTTGAAGATTAAGTTTTATGTATAAAATTGATATAAAAATATATTTTTTATCAATAATGAAGAATCATCTTTTTAATCAATTCTTAAACAAGGTTGGACAGTTTGGTCTTCTACTGAGCATACATATGTCTTACGAGAATCACGAACACCTGAATAAATAAAAGTGTTTCCTATAAACAATGTAGGTTGCATATTGTTGTGAGGAAGATCTCCACCTGTATTTTGTGTTGTAATTCCAGTTGTATTTGTATTAACTGTAATTCCAGTAGTATTTGTATTTACTGTAATACCTGTTGTATTATTATTAATTGAAATTCCTGTTGTATTATTATTAATGGATATACCAGTTGTTGAAGTTCCTGATGTTTCAGTAGGACGAGGACTATTCTCAGCTACATTATCTAAACCAGAAGCAGCACCTTGTGAATTAACACCTAAATATGTATGATTATGTCCAAGGTCTGTTATAGCATGTGCATGACTAGGATCTGTGATAGCATGTGCATGACTAGGATCCGTAATTGCATGTGCATGTGAAGGATCCGTAATTGCATGAGCATGTCCTGGATCGGTAATTCCATGATTATGTGAAGGCATCTCATCGATAATCAGAGTATGAGTCTCTTCACCTACTTGATCTCCTACACAACGAGTAGTCAGTTCATTCGTAGATAAATTTGAAGTTACAGTTCCTAAAACACTCCCTTGAGCATTCGGTAATCTAAAATAACCAGTTGTAGCAGATCCAAATGTATCTCCAATTAAGGAATATAATTCAGAATATGTATAAATTGACATTTCACGACCATCACAAACAAGCCATCCTTCATAATCAGTATAACGAACAGATTGTTTAATATCACCTACTAAAGGTGACACAATACCAATGGAATCGATAAATTTACCATTTACATGAAGACCACGATTCATATAGTAATTACAACAATTATCAAAAACAGGTTGTAATTTAGGACACATAGTTGCTCCAGCTCTTTGATATTTAATATTATACATCTTCTTATAATATTAAATAAGATTTTTTTTTTAATCAATTCTTAAACAAGGCTGGATGGTTTGTTCTTTCACAGAGCAAACATATCTCTTATTAGTATCACGAACACCTGAATAGATAAAAGTATTACCAATAAAAAGAGTAGGTTGCATGTTATTGTGAGGAAGATCTCCACCTGTATTTTGTGTTGTAATTCCAGTTGTATTTGTATTAACTGTAATTCCAGTAGTATTTGTATTCACAGTAATTCCTGTTGTATTTGAATTAGAAGTAAAAGTGTGAGTATGAGCACCAGCATCGTTAATTGTAAGTCCAATTACATTTGCGAAAAGATTAGGTTCTCTTGGTGAACTATCGGTATCACCAAAATAAGTTTGTGTGCCATTACTATAAACTAAACCATATCCACTTCCTCCATCAACTATAGGACCTGTTGCATTGGATGTGTGTGTGTGAGTTCCTGCAGAGTCTGTTGTTCCTGTATGAACATGTGAAGGATCCGTAATAGCATGTGCATGGCTTGGATCCGTAATTGGATGAGCATGTCCTGGATCTGTGATTCCATGATTATGTGAAGGCATCTCATCGATAATCAAAGTATGTGTTTCTTCACCTACTTGATCTCCTACACAACGTGTTGTTAGTTCATTCGTAGATAAATTTGAAGTCACAGTTCCTAAAACACTTCCTTGAGCATTTGGTAATCTAAAAAATCCAGATGTAGCATCTCCAAATGTATCTCCAATTAAGGAATATAATTCAGAATATGTATAAATTGACATTTCACGACCATCACAAACAAGCCATCCCTCATAATCAGTTTGGCGAACAGATTGTTTAATATCACCTACTAAAGGTGAAATTATACCCACTGAATCAATCACTTGACCATTTGCATGAATACCACGATTAAAATAATAATTGCAACAATTATCAAAAACAGGTTGAAGTTTAGGACACATGGTTGCTCCGGCGCGTTGGTATTTAATGTTATACATCTTCTTATATTATCAAATAAGATTTTTTTTATTTGATAAAATGAAAAATAAAAAATATAAATTAAGAAGAATATTCTAAACCGGCCATTCCTCCAGCAATATTTAAAATATTATAATTCACTCCAAAGACATTGATCATGGGTTCATTTAATTTTGGTGAAATATTTATATATAATTCTTGATCATCAATTCGGCTAAAGTTACAAGATCCACTGGGTTGAAATGCTTCTGGATTATTGGAGAAAGGGAATACATAAATAAAATTATTGGGTGTATTTGTATGATATTGGAATGGAAGGACAGTTCTGAAATATTTTGCATCTTTATAATCAATTCGATCTTTTCCTTCAAACACAATTTTACAACGTGTCATGGGATCTTCACCATCTGCTTGATATTGTTGATAACTATTTGTTGAAAAGTTAAACCATTCATTACCTCCATAAGGATATAAAGATAAAACATTGCGATTTTGGAAAACCCAAATCAACTCTTTCATAGGATGATTGAAATTCAAAATGACACGATGGAATAATTCAGCAGAATAACGAGATCCAGGTCCATCACATACATCTGTGGGTTGATTTACAAATTGTTGTCCCTTTGTAGTAAGTTGTGTAGCATATACTTGAACTTGTTCGATTAAATATTGATGATTTTGTTTTGCAAATTTCTTTCTCTCTTCATCTTCCAAAAAGATGTAATCGACATCTAAATAAGCTTCACTTATGGATAAAGAATCAGGAACACCTGGTTTTTTACTACAAATCGATTTGGGTGAAAATGGTTCTCCATTCGATGAAACCACCAATTGTTGTAAATCTCGGAATGACACATAAATTCTCACTTGATGATCTTGTAAAGCAATCAATGGTAAAGATTGACCAATGGTTTTGTTAAACCAAAACTGTAGAGGAACCCATAAATCAAGACCATCATCATTATTCAAATTGACAGGATTCTCCGATTTACCTATCATATCAAAATAACCCTGTCTTTTACTTGCATCCACTGTCAATTCACCCCAGATCTCCATCCAAATACCATATTGACGATCGATCAATTGATCACCTATAAAAACTTCGATCGTTTTGATAATCGCATGTCCTATTGAATTGACCCAAAAGAATTTTACTTGTGTATTCGTTTCATCTTGATAAGTAAAAGGTTTTAAAGAAGGTAATCGAACACGAAGATATGTCTTATTGATAAGATCACCAATTGGTTCGATTTGACAATATACTTTTTGACCAAAATTGGCATCACCATAAAAGTTTTGACGAATATTTTGAACAGCAAAATTGGTATAACGACGATACACACTTTGAAAAAAAGTAATTTGGGGATTTCCTGTTAAATAAATGTCTTGAGCTCCATAAGCAGCTAATTGTAGCAATGCTCCTGTCATATACTCTCTATCTTTATCTTATTTTTTTTCTACAATCTCCTTTCGCACCATCAAATCAATATAAAAAAGATAAAATGAAATCAATATAAAGAAAATGAATTCCAGAAATCCCATTTTGCAAAGTTTAAAGATTACATCATCGGATGAGGTTCAGGTGATTGAAAATCCAGTGCATGATAAAATTCATGTAATGGCACCTTTTCATGTTGAAGGAGGTGCATCGATTGGAAAGGGAATTAAAATAGGTGTTCAAGAGAATTTAGTAGGAGGAATGATGGTTTATGATGGAGAGAATTTTTTAGGTTTTAGTGAAAAATTTGGATTAACATTATTAAGTCAACATCATCAATCGACATATTTGGAGATTCCTCCAACTATTTTTCAAAAGAAGATTATGCCAACACCACCTTCACAAAGTGGAGATGATCGAAAGTTTCAAGAATTAGATGGAATTAAAAAGATGAATATGGCATTAGAAATTAAAGATATTTCAACATTTTATATGAAAATACCCGAAATGTATGGAATGACAACTTTCCATTTATCTTTTCAAATTGAATTCTTTTTTGAAGAGAATCATTTTGTGTCTGAGATTCGTTTATATATGATCAATGAATCTAAAAAAGATATTTCATTTGACTTTATGGAAAAAAAGAATGTAAAGATTTATTATCAAAAAGAATTTGAAAAGAAGTTAAATGGAATGGAAATTCGTGAAATCAAAATTCATCGTGTTTCTCCACAACATCTCTTTATCTCTTTTGTCAATTATCAAGAATAATCATTTCGCCTTTCGCAACTTTCTGCAATAATCATCACTATATCATTATTTACAAAAAATAATCAAATGAAAAAAAAAATCATTTGTGAATCTTTATAGTGAATCATGTATTGCGACAGGTAATATGCGAATAAACCTCAATTCGCTCATGATTGATGCAACAAATGAGTTTTTATGAAAAGTTTGTGCAAATCATTTTATAACTCTCTGCACATAGCTTGATATAACACAAGTCGTTGCCTAAAGTTGCGAAAGTCTTTTTTTAGGAATTTCATCAAATGGAATCAATATAAAGAAATCAGTTTTCTTTATATACTTAAAATTTGATAAAAAGTGAATTAATTAGAAAAAATGGTATGGAATGAAATTTTTACATTGAGCCAATTGTAGTAAGTGACGAGTATCCATTCGACACCGAGCCAAGAGACAAGGAGACTACTGGCGGGATAATTGGTGGAGAGAGTAGAACTGGAAGTGATGAGTATAATGCTGATGATGAGATAAATGATAGCTTCAAGACGATTCCATTTTTTAGAATCGTGAATCCATAGCATCATAAAGATGGCGAGTAGTAAGATGGGAGGAAGGTATTTTCCAATAAATGATTTGTCACGTTTTTCTTCTTCTTTGGAAGGTTTATTTTTGCAAATTTCGCTTACACTATCCATAAAGATGTAAATCCACATATAGAAGAATAATGAGAGTAATATTCCCAAAACAACAAAAGTGGTTAAATAATTTTTCCATCCAATCATCTTTAAAGTGCGTCCAATATAAATGATAAATCCAAAAATCATGATTAATACTGGAATTCCAATCATACTTGGAACAAATAGAGATGATTTCACATTGTTACTATAAAAGAATGAAAAGAGATAGCGATAAATGATCATAAATAAGAAGAAGAATCCATAAAACCATTTATCTTGGTTCATACTATTTGTAAAAATGGAAGGAACATCACTTTGAGTATTGACATAATTGGGCATAAAATAAAGACCGATGCATGCAAGACCGATAGAAGAGAGAAGAACAAAACTGGATTTTATAATATCTTCTTCCATTTTATATAATGTTTTACTCTCTTTCTTCTCTTTTTCAAGTTTATAAAAGTATTCAATTGCATAATTGAGAATGGTTTGAATGATAAAAATAGAGAAGATGATTCCAATAAAATAAATAGAAGATGATGAATTAGAGAGAGAAATGATATGTTTTGATAAGATTCCAATAAGACCAAGAACAATAAATAATATGGCAAGATTTTGATGACTAATCATTTTATTTTTGTTAATATGTTGAATGTGAACAAAATAGAAAGATGCAATGGAGATAAATACAATGAAGAAGATGAAATAATTTCGAAATTCAGTTAATTTAAAAAATTCAGTTCCTGCCATTTCCTCTATTCATTGTTTTTATTTATTTTTTTGATCAAATGGTGATCCTATTTAAAAAAAAGTCTGATACGGAATGGAAAAATATGTGAAATGGGACACGGAACTTATTTCTACCTACTTAAAGAAAATGTAGTGAAAATGGAAACATGATTTATGGGGAGAAATCGTAAGAAAAACATAAGAGAATTTTAAAATTTAAAAATATAAGAAGTTTTTAAAAAAATGATTTCTGAAATTTTGTTTTTCAGAATTTTTTTCTCTTTTTATACCTCCATTTTGGTGAGATTTGCTAAAATAATCTTCTCAAATTCGGTGAATATAAAAAAGATATTACTAATATGATCAGAACACACCGCGTATAAATCGCCACTTTTTAACCTTTATCAAGAGTATAAAGATGCCCGCCGCTACTAAGACTGCTACTGCTCCTGCCGCCGCCACCAAGAAAGCTGCTGCCCCTGCCCCCACCCCTGTTGTTGCTGCCGCCCCCGAGAGCGCAGCTCCTGCCAAGAAGACTGCCACTAAGGCTTCTGCTCCTGTAGTTGCCGAGCCTGCCCCTGCTACTCCCGCTGTGGAGGTCTCAGCTCCTGCTGAGGGTGGTGCCAGCGAGGATGCCAACCTTTCTGGCACTCAACTGATCATCAGCAAGATGCAAACCCAAATTGCTGAGCTCACCACTCAACTCCATGCTTCCACTGGTGCTCTGAAGACCCTGACTACTGCCATGAAGTCACTCGAGAAGGAGTATGCTAAGGAGCGCAAGGAGCTCCTCAAGAAGGCTGAGAAGCACACCCGCAAGGCCAAGACTGACCGCAAGCCCAGTGGTTTTGCTAAGAGCTCTCCCATCTCCGATGAGCTCGCTGACTTCCTCGGTCTTCCTAAGGGTTCCGAGCTGGCTCGCACTGATGCCACTAAGCGCATCAACGCCTACATCAAGGCTAACAACCTGCAAAACCCTGATGCCAAGACCATCATCCTCCCTGATGCTAAGCTGAAGGCTCTCCTTGCTCCTCCTGAGGGTGAGGTGGTGAAGTATTTCAACCTGCAAAAGTTCCTGAAGCGCCACTTCACCACTGCTTCTGCTCCTGTGGCCACTGCTTAGATCTTAACATAAAAAGATCATTTATATAACATAAAAAGAAAATAAAGAATTCCGTTTTGATATCATTTTATCATGAATACCATGATAAAATACATTTCACTGATTTTAAAATTGATATAAAGTGGAAGAAGGTTGATAATGAAGATCAATATTACGTTTAAAAGGTCGAAAGTGTTGATGAATCAGATCATCGAGTTCCAATGGCATAGATTTTGATTTTTCATTTTGAAAAAGTAAAAAAAAGATACCACATGGATAAACGATTTTATTACGAAAATAATCATAAAATCTTGCTTCTTTATGAGGTATCTCTTTAAAATAAGTTAAATATTTACTCTTTTTCATCATTACATAACCAGGATAATCACCATGTTTTTCATCAATAATCCATGCAGGTATCGTCACAAAAAAAGATAATGGTTTTTTATTATGACTTTTATTAAATTGATCTTCTATAAAATTAGCTAAATATATAATTGAATCATGATCATATGGAGGATTTGCTACATAATTTCCAGATATACATTCTATTGTTTCACAAGGACCTTGACTCATAAAATATTTCTCAATATCATCAAAAAAAGATCCAAAATAGGTATATTGTGTATTAAAAGCACTTCCATATAATTCAAAGTTAAAATTATATTTCTTTTTTAGATCATGATAGAATTCAGGAGAACATGCTAATTGTTCATTTTGTGCATTTATGGTTTCATATCTTAAAATAAGAGAGATACATAATTCTTCAAAAGAATAGGAATGTTTGTGTTTTTGTAGATATAAATGAAATTGATGTTGTAACTTTTGATAAATAAAATTTGAAATACGTAATTTCATTTTTAAATTGATATTTTGTGAAATTGTTTTTTTCGCATTTTTTAAAGATTCAAAATTTGTATCAAAATAAATCCATTCTTTGTCTTTTCTTATTTTATATGTAAAAGATCTCTTCAATTTTTCAAAAAGTGATGATTCATAAAATTTCTCAATTCCAATCACTAATTGATTCATCCTTTCTTTTAAATCAAATCCTTTTAATTTTTCTTTTATCTCATTACTATATTCACCATTATATGGAATCACTGCATCACGAATTTCTTTTAGTTTATATTTTGATTTCATATTTATCCAAATAAAATCTAATACAACATGAAATGATAATTTATAAGGTAATTTACTTTTTTTTGACATTTCATTTACAATTTTTCGAATTGCATGATATCTTATAAATTCGATCCATACCGATATATCTCGTTCTTCATAGGGAAGTTCATAATGACGAAAAGATAAATCTTTCGATTTTATTGTTTTATATACTCTCATCTCCTATATTTATGATATAATATTTATATCATAAAATGAAAATTTCATTTTTTTATTATTTTAACAATTTGATATGATGCTTTTCTTGTAAAGATCTTAACATCTTATCAAGTTCTAATTTTTTCTCAAATGTGACTTGTTGAATAGAATGATGTAATATCTTCTTTTTTTCACGAGATTCTTGTGAAAAGTCACTTATATCATTTGAATAAGATTTCGATATGCGACTTTTAAAACATGATAAAATGGAATTAATCATATCTTCTTTTTGTGGAACAATCTCCTTTTCTTTTAATTCTTCTAACATATCTTCTTGTGTTTCTTTTAATTTTTTAATCATTTTATCATAAAAATCATACTCTTCACAATACATTAATGGTTCATCTTCACTTTTATAAGTGTAATATTCACCTTTATATAAAAAGTAATTATGATTACTTTGGTTTTCAAGTAATTCAGAGAGAAGTTTTGGTTTAATATTTGATAAAATCATCTTTACTTTTGTAAAATCTGACATATGACTTATATCAAATTTATCATCAAATGATCTTGGTTCTTTTTGAATCACTTCATCTCCAACATGTAGATTAATAATATTCATCTGTTGATTTATTTCAATATGATTATCTATATGATTATCAATATTTTGTATAATCACTGTATCATTCTCTTTTTTGATAAGATGATCACTCGGTGTGTTTATTTTTATTCTACAAGTAATCTTGTGCAAATCAAGTTTTATTTGTGTGTTAAACTCCTTTTGACAATATTCACATTCATGTATCTCTTCTTCATCTTTGATATCTTTTGTATCTTTAATCTTCTTTCTCATTAAACTTCTTATCATAATATTTTCATCATTCATATCTTCTGGAGCTTTATTTGTCCAATCACATCTTTTCTTTTTTGATAAATGACGTTTCATATCTGTTTTTAAATAAAAAATATGATTACAACGATAACATTCAAAATAAAATTTTGATTCTTCCATTTCTAATTTTTATTTTAAACTTTTTTTAAATTTATTTTAAAAAAATGAAATCAAGAAATTCCATAATTTATGGAAAATGTAAAACTAAAATTCCATATTTTATGGAATTTTTAAAAATGATTTTTTTTATAAAAATTTAAAATTAATAAATTCCATAATTTATGGAAAATGTAAAACTAAAATTCCATATTTTATGGAATTTTTAAAAATGATTTTTTTTATAAAAATTTGAAATCAAGAAATTCCATAATTTATGGAAAATGTAAAACTAAAATTCCATATTTTATGGAATTTTTAAAAATGAAAAAAAATATAAATTAGTTTTTAAGCATTCTTCGCAAAGAAGTCAGTTATCTTCTTACTTCCTGTCTTATCTTCCTTCTCTGGTGTTTTAGGACGTTCAATAAACAGTTCTCTCGAATTCATCGGTAACAACTTCTTAATTTGTGACATATACATCATATAACTCTTTTTCAATTCATCAAAATACTTCTCTCCTAATTTTGTGGATCGCATCATTAATATCAATGCTTCCATATCCGGTGTTGAAACTTTAATTCTCGATCGAATTTCATCACGATCTTCCACATCTGTAGAATGAACAAAGAGATGACGTGCTTTCTCATAATCAAAATTCTCAGCATCTGGTATCTCATACTTATCGGGTCGTTTCTTCAATTCCACCAAAACATCTTCCAGTCGTCCATGTTTCTTCATCATCTTGTAAGCTGTTTGAGGTCCCATTCCACCAATCTTGGATGTATAATCACATCCACACAGAATACACATATCAATGAATTGATCAAATGTCATTCCCAATCCTGATAAGATTCCTTCTAAACAATATTCATCAATCGCGTTTTTGTCTGCCGCAATATTTCGAATAAAGATTTTACCTCCATTTACTAAAACATCTGTATCTTCAGAAATGCATCCATCAATAATCCCCTCAGCACACAAGTGTCCCATCAGACTCTCTGCTTCACCCTTTGAAACGATGTATGGAAGACCCATATTACGTAACATGGCTTTTAGCGATTCAATATGTTCCGCTCTTACATAAATAATGCGTTTGACAGTCTTTTCCAGTTCATCTTTTAGTTCATCTGTATTTTTGGTCAATAGTTCTTCAATATCTTCATCTTCCAATTTTGTATTTTCTGACTTTGTCTCTTGTTTCTCAGCAATGACCTTCTTGATCTCATTCTTCAACTCCTCTTTCGGCATCTCTTCAAAACGATCCTTAATGATCTCCATCGCCGTTTCAATTGCTTCGCGTTTAGTGACAAGATAATCACGCTTCTCTTTACGTGATGTTAATACCTCACTCTTCTCTTTCGGAGGACGACCATCAAAAATGACTAATGGTAAAATTCCATTCTTTAAAATTCTTAGAAGAAGTCTCATAATTCCTTCTAAATGATCATCATTACTGTAAAGATACTTATAAAGGAAGATGGAGATATCAATTCCCAAAATGCGACCTTTATATGCATCTAAGTTTCGTTTGTTGATCGCCGATTTGCAATGAACATTTAGAATTGTTGTTAAATTTTTAATTCCCATCTTTATATAGCGTTACTTATATATATTCGATTTTCTTTAAACCGAATATACTTTATCTAAAAAAAAGAAAATGATTATTTGGATAGTTGTTCTAGATTCATGATATAATTCTGAGTAAATCGTGCGAAAATCATACTCTTCTTCTCCTTACAAAAATCTTTTAAAAAATCCATAAACTGATTTTTACACTCTTTGTTAAAAAGATACATCTTATTGATTTTAAGAATATGAATTTCTATCATTTTTAAGATTTCCAAATCATATTCCAAACTACTCTTCATCATCTTAATTTTACTCTCTAAACAACGATAAATATTCATACATATTTGTGAATATCCCTTTCTCATTGATACCTTTATTATATTATTGATCTCATTTCTATAAATCATTATTCCTGATGAATCAAGATTTATGTAAAAATTCATATTACGCTCATTCTTTAAAATCTCCGCAAAGATCTTCTCATAAGATGAAAACATTATGATTTCTACAAGTTTCTCTTTTGAAAAATGACTTATATCCATTGCTTCAAAAAAATCACATAGTAAAGGTATATATTCTATATTACTTACTGATTTTGCATCAGAGTCAATTGTTATTATTTGTGGAGATTCAGTTTCATTTTTTTTGGATTCAACTTTATATTTTTTTTTCATGCATTCATTAAAAACTTCATAATCTGATTTAAACTTATTTTTATTTTCAATATCTTTCCATTTGCACATATTTGTTTTTACACAATGTCTTTCCATACGTGTTTTTATATTTGTTTCATATCCACATCTTACACACTCGTAATACACACTTATCTTTGCTGATTGAGTTTCCATTTTATACTATTTAAAAAATATTTTTTAAATTGACTTTTATTTTTAAAAATTTAATTTATATTTCTAAGATCCTGCAAGATTTATATCCCGAGATATACATGTTTTGAAACATTTTTTGGGATAAAAATTTAAAGTATTTTATAAAAACTGTATGAATAAAAACCAAATGTAATATTTTTTTTATGAATAAATTATTCATAAAATTATTTTTATAAAATGAACATCTACTTAAAGAACTTGATTTCTTTATATTGGTTTTCATTTGATCAAATTTGCACTCCGGCGAATGAAATGAGCCGTTATGAATGATTTTTCTGAAAGAAAAATCTACCCGTAGCGAAGCGGAGGCAAATCCAATACTTTCCCGAAATCAAGGTATTTGAGCAACAACCATAAAAGAGGAGTTGAGATCGACGTCGCTGACAAGATATTCGGTAATACCATGATCTTTTAAAAATGCAATTAAGATTTCAGGTGTTAAAATGGTTTTATGTTTTTCATTATGCCAAGGTCTCCAATATACATTTGAGATATCAGGTAAATACAAAAAGAGGATTCCACCACTTTTAATTTTAGAAATCCAATATTTTAAAGTCACATACCAACAATCAACATGTTCTAAACAGTGACTTGAATAAATATAATCTACCTTCTCTTCTGGTAATAGATCTGCATGAAATCCATTTTGTAAAGATAAATCAATACCAATAGCATTAGGAAATTTCCATTCAGGTTTGGAGAAACCAATATCATATCCGACGCCTTTGCAATAATGCAGAGCGAAAGGGATTGCGAATTGTGAAGCGTTTCCCAAAGATTGAAATTTCGGATATCTCTTCTCTTTGAATTCGATCCATTCCATCTTCAAAATCAATAATCTCTTCTTCTTCTTCATATAATAATTTCGTGTTTTCTTTCTTACTCTCTTTTGAAACCAAACTATATCTCTTCCATTCTATCCGATTCCACATCGCCACTATCGCATCTAACATCTTATCTATTCTCTTTTTATTTTTGTTTCAAATAAAAACAACTTAAAAAAAACTTTTTCTCAAAATTATGAAAATAAAGTCATGCGAAGTGAAACTTCACCATCCACTTCATCCTTACCTGTCTTCTTATTCCTCACTCGAATCAATTCATTCAATTCTGGTAACCATTCAATCATCATCTCTTTATACTCCCTTGCTCCCTCCTCATCCTCGATATGCAACTTTTTTGTACGTTTCTTTAAGTACTTGTTCATTTGATCAAAATGCAACATTTGAAGAGGTTTAAAGAGATAGTAAGAGATGACATTTGTTTTTTGTGAAAGATGTTTTTTGCAAAAATCGTTGATTTTTAAAATCTCATGGATATCTTGAATTCCATAATACTTCATAATACGACGACATACATAAATTCCGTATTTCACTTCTTTTTGTAACATTTCATTTAATTCAGAGATCTTCATATCATATTTGATGGAGAGATATAATAAATTCAAAAGTGTAGCATTCCATTCAGTATAAGATTCATTTAAAAGAATATCATAATCCGTACAGATCTGTTCAGCCATTTCATCACTTTGATCATGTCGAATCAACATCACATCACGAAAATTCGAATGCATCATTTCATGAATCAATACTTTGATATGTTCTTCTTGACGAAACAGAATAATATCACCATTATCAATATGATGATGATTTAAATGAGATTGAACGAAAGTTAATCCACTATTGCATTCATTGACACCGAGACATTTGGTAGAATGGGAAGAATCAATTTTCTTTTTGAGAGGAGAAGGGAAGTAAGTTACCTTTTGAGAATATTTTTCATTTCGGTGAAAAAGATTTTTAATCAAAAAGATGACTAAAATCATTTCATTCATCTCTTCCATCTCCTTTTTTGTCATTTTCTCTTTTTCTGAAAATGAAATCAAAACCACTTCTTCTTCATCACACACAAATGTCCATTTATAATGAAATCTTTTCAAAATATCTTTTCCAATTTCATTTGACATAAAACGACTTCCATCCGTCATTTGTTTCATCTCTTTTTGAGAAATCTTTTGAATCGAAACTTCTACTTGAGGTTGATGATTCAACAATGCATGATATTCTCTTTGCATTTCATTTCGCAATTTCATAAATACATTATATTTACGAAAATCCATTTGATTAATTTCAGATGAAAATTCGTATTGATCTATTTTTTTGAGAAGACGTTTTGTATCAGTCATTCACCACTATTATTAAAGAAGAAATATGATAAAAACAAATCATTTTTATCATAATTATATTTCACCCAATTTCAGCCCACCCCCACTTTTCCGTCGGCGAACAGCACACGAAGTGTGCGTGAGCCATGCTGATGAGCGAAGCGAATCAGCTTAAATAGGAGCGAAGCTCCTTCCTCTTGAGGATCTCGAAGAGATCCGAACAACAATTACTCCATCCATTTTTCTATCTTATCCAATTCATTTGATGAAAATGAAATATTCTTCCAATTCTTTTTGATAATAGGATCCACTTTACTCGTATAATTAATCTTTTTTGTTTGAATGTGATACACCACATCATCATCTTTCTTCATCAATCGCAAACACACATTATCTTCAAAATGATATTCAATTCCATTTGTTGTCTCCATATATGAAACCATCGATTTCAATCCATCTTCCCCAATTCGTATCACCTGATTCTTGTAAGGATTTGACTTATCTCCTGTCTCCCAATTTACACCCACATAAATCGGATAAGGTTCTGATGCAATAATACGATCCACCTTCATAGATGGTGTCAGTTTTTGATTTGTATTTCCCATTTTACTATCTTATTTTTAAGATTTTTCTTTATATTGGATCCCATTTGATCAATCATCAAATAATTCAATGATATCACATTTTTGAAGAGTTTTGTTATCTTGCAATTCTTTTTGAACAATCCTTCCAGCTCTCTTAGTGACATCAAAATAAATATATAGATCACCTTCACCATCTTCATTTGGCAAACCTTCAAAAAGAACTTTACCAAATCTTCCTTCTTCAAAAAAGTCTTTTGGAATTTCGATATTGAATTCTTTTCCATGTGGCATCTTCAAAGGAATCTTTTCACAAACAAGATCTTCAGGATGTATTTGAATGGTAGTGAATAAATCATATTCATGAATTCTTCTGTAATGAGTCTCTTTTGCCATTTCAATATAAATAATCACATTTCCTTTCTCTTTACAATTGGGTTCTTCATGACCATCACCTTCTAAAAGGATCTCTTTACCAAAAATAGGAATATCAATCTTTCTCTTTCTCATTTTATATTCACCATCTTTCTTTCTCATTCTTTCATATGTAATTGTCTTCTTTTCATTCTTCAAAATATCTTTTAAAGAGACTTTGAGATTGATAACAATATCATCAGGTCTTTCACGAACAACTCGCTCTTTCAATGCTTTTTTCTTTTTAGATTTTCCCATTTTGCCAAATAAATGAGAAAAGAGTTGTGAAACGTGTTTTTCATCTTCTTCATCCTCTTCAAGAGAATACTCTTCCCGAATATCGTCTCCTCCATTCATTTGAAAAGAATGAACTGGAATAAATCCACCCATAGGAAAGGTATGAACTTGAATCTTTACACCAGGAAGTGATGAACCAAATGGCATATCCATATTGGCACCCATGGATTCAAAAAGATGATTCAGATCTACTTCTTTCTCATAAGACATATTCATAAAATTACCAAGATGCTGTTGAAAAATGGAATTAAATACCATGAATGGATCAACATCTCCATCCATACCAAAATACTCTGCATCTCCCATTTCATCACATTGACCTCCTGTTAAATCATAAATATTTTTTTTATTTACATCCGATAATACAGCATATGCTTCACCTATCTCTTTAAAACGTTCAGTTGCATCGAGATCTTTGTTACGATCAGGATGGTATTTCAAAGCAAGACTTCGATAAGACTTCTTGATCTCATCTGCAGAAGCATCTTTCGAAAGTTCTAAAATTTGATAATAATCTTTCTTTTTACTCATTTTACTATTTTTATTCTTCTTTTAAAATCTTTTTTTATAACGAACATACAAAAAATTATCGTATCTAAAAACAGAGATGGGAAAGGAATTTGAAAAGAGGTTTTTTAACTTTAACAAAGAAGAAGTGGTAGAAAAATTAAAAAAGATGAATGCAAAATATAAAGGATCCCATATCTTCAAAGTATGGAAATACCATAACAACAAAAATATGAATCCTGATATTCATACATTACGTGTTAGAGACGAAGGATTCCGTAAAACTTTTACTATTAAGAAACGAGGAGGTAAAGAAAAATATGATACTGAATGGGAAGTCAATATTCATAATCCTGAAGAGATGATCAAAATGTTAGATTTGATGGAATTCCAATTAGACCATCATTATCAAAAAGTGAGAGAGATTTATCAAATAGGAAAATCCGAGGTAATTTTTGACAGCTATCCTGGTATGACATTCAGTATGGAGGTTGAATCTCCTTCTGAAAAAATTCTTTCAAAAATGATCAAAAAACTTGGACTTAAAGAAGGAGATGAAGATAAAAAAGTGGATTTGGATTTTTATGAACATTATGGAATCAAAGGTGGTTTTGATGAACGCATTATGAAAGGTGGTAAGGGAGGAGGATACACTTTCCAAAATGTATTAAAGAATAGTTCTAAATTGGCAACCAAAAATCAAAAAGAATTTCAAAAATATCTGAAAGAACAAAAATTATTTTATGAAAAAGTCAAAAAAATGAATTCTTAATTTATAAAATGATGTTTTTTATAATCAAATCGATTATAAAAAGAATATCAATCACAAAAATCATCTACATCTATATATCTACATATCAAAAATAGTATTCTTGATCCGCTCTGCCAACGCCTTCACTTCTGGATCCTCCTCTTCCTCTTCCGGTTTCTTCATATCATCCTTTGAAATACTCGACCGACACATCGGACATCTCGAATTAATACGGAAGATGGCTGTCATACAAGCATTATGGAAACAATTCTTACAAGTCTTGCATCCAAAGATTCTCGCTTCTCCAAATACATCAAAACAAATCGAACATTCATCCTCCTTATTAAACCGATAACCCTCCATCGGATTCTCACTCTGTTTCTTCTGCATCTCTTCAATCTTCTCTTTATTCATCTCCATGAAACGCTCATGACCTAACTTCATCATCTGATATTGCATCGCATGGATCTTGTTCCCATATGCTTCTACATCCGGAATCAAATGGAAGATCTTGATATACACCAAATAAATATGCTTACAATACGAATGAGATCGTGCATGATCAGGACAAGTGCATGAAAAATGCTCCTTGTCAAAAACAACATCATAAATAGATCCAGTGCTTCCCAGAATCTGATACTTCAACTCCTCTTCCACATTATCTTGCTGAAAATTCATTACCTTCATTGACTTTTCATCAATCGCCTTCTTCAGACGACGCATACGATCATTTTTACCCTTCTCCGCAATAGCACTCTTATCTTCCGCAGAAACAACCTTACGAGGTGGCATATTTTTAAATCAATACTATCCCTTTTTCTAAAATCTATTTTATATTGAATGTTTTTTTGCTAATTTTTTGAGAAAGTATCTGAATAAGATGAATGACAAAAGCTTCAAGATGAAAAGTTGGTTTATTTCCTTTCTTCATAGTTAAATCATATTTTTGAGCAATATAAATAATTTGATGTTTCATCATCTCCTCTTTTACCCTCTTTTCTATTACTTTTTTTGTCAAATAAAGTAATACATGTTCTAATGGAATTAAATCAATATATAATTCTTGAATAATTTCACGTATTCTTTCATAACTCGAATATTGAGTCCAATTCTCTTCATCCAACACAAAATCAACCAAAATATTCATTTTAACACTTGAAGCCAATTGAATCCATTCACCAATCATAAAATAAGTATTTAATGAACCAAAAATATGTTTCATATTCTTACCATAACATTCACCTATTTGAATCGCTCTCTTCATTTCATCTTCTGTAATTTCTCGTTGATAATATTTTTTTGCCATTTTGATCATTGCATTTCTTATTTTATCTTCTTTTGGATAAGGAATGCGTATCTGAACACATCTTCCTCGTAATGATTCTAAAAAAGGAGTTGTGCTACGACATTCAAAAATAAATCGAACTGTTTCAATATTTTTTTCTAACATAATTCCTAAAGCTTTATTGGATTTATGTGATAAATACTCTGCATTTTTAATATAAACAATCTTGGGAATATCATGTCCTACATTCTTACTCTTTACATAATCTTTTAAAAAACCCATAATAAAAATACTCTCATAAGATGAAAGATCTAATGGCGAAAACTCAACATGATAAGGTGAATATCGATAATGAATCTCTTTACGATCTTCTTCATAAATTGCCGATTGTAATGAATAAATATCTTTACTACCTAAAATAGAAGATAAAAAAGAATAAATTTGAATCGTTTTACCAGAACCTTGCACTCCACTAATCATGAAATGTTGCATTTCATGTATTGAAATTCCCAATAATGATTGAAAATGAAATTGTGGAAAATCAATTTCATCATAATTAGGTTTTGTCTCAACATATGAAAAAAAACGAATATCACGATCTACCATTTTATATCTCTTCTTCTCCATTTCCTATCTTATTCTTTATATTGAAACCAATTGACAAATTTTAGCTAAAAGTTTATCTTTATATTTTTCATCCGAAAGTTTTCCAATATGATCTTGATTATTCATAAATAATTCAATTTGTCCTTCATAATAATCCATTGTATTAATCTTCATATACAAAATCTCAATATTTCGTGCAACTGTATTTTTAATATAACTCCCTCCTATATCATCATTCATATGTCCATTTAACCAATATTGATAAGTTTTTTTAATATGACGAATAGGAAAGAATTCTTTCGAAACATTCTCTAAATACATCTTTTGAAACATCTTCACATCTCCTGATAAATGATTCGTTTCCATACATTTTCGAATAAATGTTTCATCTAATTCAAATGTCTCGATCTTAACATCTCGATATATTTGAACCATACGAGGATATTCAATGACAGGTCTTGAAATCAATTCAGGTGAAGATACACTTTTTGAAATCACCTGTTGAAAATGCTTCTGTTGTTGTATCGATGTATAAGATCCTCCATTGGGTTGTTGTAATATCGATTGAAAGGATGATCCTTGAGTAGCACTTACCTGCATAAATTGATGTAATTGACTTCGAGGTATCTGAATCGTTGCTGATTCTACCATTTTGTATTGAGATGCCATTTTCATCGAACTATTCATTGTTTCTGTCTTAGAAATATCTATGGGACGATGAATAGATGAATAATCACTCTCTTTGAGTGAATGAGAATTCATCACAACTGAAGGATTAAATGGTTTTGTTTTTATCACTTCTTCCAATGGGGCTTTTGGTTTTCCTATATCTAAATCTAAACCAATCGATTCATTCTCTTCAAAATCCATTCCTTTCTCTTTTGTTCCTAATATTTTATTAGCTTCAACAACAGTCTGTTTTCCAGTAAAAATGGAAGATGTTGGTTGATGATATGGATTTCCCATTTCTGTTTTTCGATTCTTCAAAAAACGAATATCCTTCTCAATATTTGATATTCTTTGATTCATTTTCGTATTTTCATCTTTTATTTCAGTCATCAATACCATCCATGTATTCATAGTTTTATCAATATATTGCATCATTTCATCCATTTTTTTATGAAATTCAGAAGATTCAACATAAAGAGTTTTCCTCTCTGTTTTCGGTGTTTTCTTTACACTATATTTTTTAGGAGTCTCCTCTTCTAATAATTCCATTTTATAAAGATTAATTATATTCTATTCATGAATTTTTTTTATATTATATGAAAAATACTCAAAATGGATATAAAAAAAAGTGAAAAAAAAAATACATAAAACTGATAAAAAATAAAAAATGTTTGAAGAATTGTCGAATGAAGAGAAAGAAAAAATAGATCTATTATGTAATGATTTTCATCAAGAAAATATTCAACAATTTATGGATTATACAAAAATGATGAAAAACATCATTGAAAATATTCATGATCAACAAGAAAAAATACAAAAAATATCAATACCACAAATGCGTTTAATGAATCAAGAAATACAAGTTTTACAACATCAAATTGAAAATGTTTTACATCAAATGAAAGAAATGATTTATCAATTGAATGAAGAGAATATGATATCATCTGAATTAAAAATAAAGAATCAAAAATATGAAGAAATTATTTATGAAAGAAGAGAAACCAGAAGGATATTTAGGAATTTATTCGGCTTAAAGAAATAAGAAGAATCTAAATTTAGAATAAATCAACATGTCTTGCAAATATTGTTTCCAAAACGATCACACCATTGAACAATGCAAAACCATCCTTTGCCGTGTTTGCAAAGAGATTGGACATCCTCATTGGTTATGTAATAAAGATAAAAAAATGGTAAAAAAACCGATGATTCCTGCCAAAACTGCTCCTTCGTCTCCCCTATCTCCAAAAGAGTCAAATCGAAATCTTTCTTATTCTGATAAGGTGTCTAAACCAACCTCAGTTTCCAATGATAGTCTCTCTAAAAAGGTAGTTGAAGTAAAACGAACTGTAAAGACCGAGAGTGTTTCTGAAACAAAACGTGACATTCAATTTTATGTGAAACAAAGCAATCGTAAATGGTCAGATATTCTATAGACGTAAATCATAAAGATACATTTTTATATAAACGTAAGTATCGTAGTAAGATTATGATTATCATAATCTTAAAAAAAATGAAGAAATAAAGCTAAAAACGCTTAAAATAATGAAGAAAAAAAACATCATTAAGATGCCTCATCTCGATTGTTCTCTTGAAGATTTTCTGGCAAGTTCTATTCAAGGACTCAATGCAGGAGCCAGTGAGTTTGTTCCGAGAGGAGTATCTACAGTGATTTTGCGTCCTCCTGTTAGGAGGGGATGGCAAGAGGTAATGAATGATATCATTATGTTTTGTCGTAGAAGATATACACTTGCAGTTTGTAAGAAGACGAGATGGATGGTGACTTATCATCCAAATCTGATACTTTATCAAAATAAGAAGATTGATACGGAATGTCCAGCAATCTGGTTAAGTATGAATCAAAAGAATAATTATTGTTTTTATTATTTGGAAGGACGTATTTGGGTAGAATGCCATGTTGAACTGGGTAGAGCTCCTTTAGGAGCTAACTATTTTAACTGGTCTATCGAAAACCTCGCGGAGATTACAGAGGGGATTGAGAGACTCATCTCTTTTGCATCTCCAGTGATTGCTTAAAATCAATCCACAATTATAAATTATTGAAATCCAAAGATCTCATCACTCATTACACTATTTGGATTACAATCTTTCACTGACAAATACATTACATTTCCTTTATTTTCACATTGTTTTCCTTTGCAATCAGGAATAGAAGCAGTAGTGGAAATGGTCTTGGGTTTCGATACACTCATACATTTGATTTTACCTTTTTTATTTAGAGAAGTATCTAATGAAATTAAACGATTATTTTTATCCCAAAACCACTTTTGTTTCTGATCTTGATCATCACAAGTATTCATAAACAATTCATCTTGACCTGCTTTATACGTTAAACATGTTCCATCATAACGACTTACAATTTGATTTTTGTCATTATATTGCCAATCTTGATAAGATACAAATGGAATAGGAGAATCCATATAAATATAAGAAGACATCGAATTGGTTCCGGCAGTGCGGGTGGCAACTTTCATATGTCCTTTTCCACCTAAAGATGATTTTTGATTTAACAATTTACCAGAAGCAATTAATTTTGTTCCAGCAGGACCAGGGGGTCCAATAGGTCCAGCAGGTCCTGTCATTAAAGGATTTTGAGCAGATAATGCATCCATTACATTTTTACGAACAGTATCTTTCATCATCGATTGAATTTGACAAATTTGTTTTTGCGATAATCCTTCTTTTGCTTTTGCAATCTCTTCGGGTGATCCATTCCACTCATCTACTTGAATGTCACATTGATCTGTATTTGGTAATCCTTGTGTTGCTAAATTCTGTTTTGATGTATCTTTTACTTGTTTTTCAACATTTGTCTTTTTTGTTGTATCTGCTTTTGTAGTATTTGATTTTGTTGTCTTTTTTTTGGATGATTGTGTTTTAAAATTTTCAAAGGATCCATCCTCTTTTAAAACCATAAAAACAAGAATTACGAATAACACAAATAATACACTTCCAATTACCTTCTTCTCTATTTTCATACCTCTATTCATTATCTATAAAAATATCCTACTTAAAAAAAATAGTTTTTTAAGTATCCAAAAAATGATTAAATAATTTGATCAAGAATATGTTGATTTTTGATGGTAATATGGGGTATTGTCATAATATATTCTTTTTGATAAAGAATGATATTCCAATGAACATGAATATTTTGATCTTTCCAAATAACTTCACCTTTTTCTTGATTTTGAAAGTGTTTTTTGAGATTTTGAATATGAATCTTTTCATTCATTTCGAAAAGGAGTTCTTTTTTGGTTTTATCTTCTTTTGAAATTTTCATAACACCAAATGTATATTTTTCATTTTCACGAACAATTAAAGACAAATCAACATCACGTAGATAACACAATACTTTATGAGAACCATCTTGAATAACAAGTAAAGGACGAGATGAATAGATTCTTTCACCATTTTTCTTTTGAAGAAAAGGTTGATAAAAATGAGTAGTTTGGCAAATATTCATGATTTATGTAAAATGATTTTCTTTTCTATACTCTTTAAACGCCATTTTCTTCTTTTATTTTGGGTAATTTCATCTTCTTTTTCTTCTTTTTTTCATTTGTAATCGTAATCTGTTTACTCATTTGAATAGCATCTTGTATTAAATCAGCATCAAATCCATTTTGTTGAAGTAGATCAAGAGCAATATATTGACGAGAAGTTCCTTTAAGAAGTTTGTAATGGAATTGTATATTCTTCTCTTCATCATAAGTGACTTCAAATTTGTAATTTTCAAATCTTCCTTTTGTATCTTTTTCTAATTTATCCAAATCACTATAATGTGTAGTTGTAATCGATAATGTATTTTGGAAAGTTCCAATCTTCTTTAATATAGCATAAGCTCCTGAGAAACCTTCAATATAATTGGTAGATGAAAAGATCTCATCCAAAACAATAAAAGAAAAGTCTTTTTCTTCTAATTCTTTTAATCTTTCTAAATAATCACGACTACGATACATTTCAGCTTCAAAGAGACTTTGACTTCCTTTACTATCTGGAATATGTAAATATGTTTCAATCATTCGGAATGGAGTCATTTTAAAATCTGTCGAAGAAGCGATACATATAGTTTGTGCTAATAAAATATTCACAATGACAGATTTAATAAAAGTTGATTTTCCTGCTGCATTAGGTCCAGTAATAAGAATATTATTTTTCATCTGTAAATCATTCTTGACAGCATTTTTAGTGACCGTTTGATTTAAATAAGGATGCCACACATCACGTATTTGTAATAAAGGTCTTTTACGATCTTCTAAATATTCAATCATACAATAAGGATTTTCTTTTGTAGATTGTATAAAGAGTTGATAAATAGATTGAATGGCATCAATATAAGCAATATATTGGAAAGAACCATGTATTTTTTGTTTTTCTTTACGGAATTGTTGGAAAGCTTTTAGAATAATACCTTTATGACTAAAAAGAGAAGGATCATGTTGGAAAGTTTCACTCATTTTATCTTTTGATGTTGGATCCATAAAATGTTTTTTAGTCAAATGAAGGTTTTCTTTAATCTCTTCATCTTTATGAACAAAAGTATCAAGACGTTTAATACCTGCTTTTTCACAAATGGATTGAATCTCTTCTGATAATTCAATATATTTTGCCATTTTATTTAATTTTTCATGAATGATATTAATCATTTGATGAGTATTTTTGGAACTTTGATAAGAATAATAAATATTTTGCAAATACATAAAGAAATAAAAGGCTTTAGACATAAAAGAAGCGAGATATGTTTTAGTAGAAGGTTTGGTAAACATTTCAACAGGATTAAAATTATAAATGACTTTTAGATACATCGAGAAGAGATCAGTAAATGACATTTCCATTCCCATTCTTTTTTGTTGAATCATAAATACAATCAATGGAACTAAAAAACTGACTATTGGTGTTAAAGCTACCATTAATGGAGCTACAACAATTTTATACATATTTGTTATCATTAATGCTTTTTCATTACGATTTAAAACATCATTTAGATTGAGAAAAGGTATAAAATCATAATTAAAATAAATAAGATCATTCATAAGATCAAGATGTCTCATGTGTTGATCATTCCAAAACCAGATGAGATCATTTTCAATTTGACGAATTTGAATTAATTTAGGCATAATTTCTTTGGACACTCTACCGACATCCATAATCATTTTTTGACGACGTTTTAAAATATCAATATCATAAATGGGATGAACAAGTATTTTTTTAAGAACAAGTTCTCCCATTTTAGTTTGAGTTAAATTAATTTTAGAAAAGATTCCTTTCTCTTCATTTTGATAATGATCAGAGAGTAATTCAATATCTTCAATGACATATTCATTTATCATTGTTTTTTCAATAGGTATAGAGATATGATCTGATTGAAGAATATCTAAGAAAGTGTGAACAAGAAAAGTATCTTCTAAAGATTTAGAAACGAGATAAAGACGATCTTCGATTTCGAGATCTGCATCATCTTTTTCCTCAGGTTTTTTATTTGAATCTTCATTTTGAAAGATAGGTTGTATAAAGGGAGGAATAAATTCCATTTAATCATATGTCATAGAATATATTTGATTTTTATTCGCATTGAAAGAAAACGTTTTGAATTGTCTCTTTTTTTTCTCTTTTGAAATTAGAAGATATGGCTCTTTTTGATATCTATTTAGATGTTGCTCCTGAATATTTACAAACAGTTCTTGATATATATAAATTTTCAGTTGTTTTGATCGTATTCCAATGTATGATTCATTATTCTTTTCCAAATAAAAATGTGATAGGAACAGCACTTTCAGGAATTCCTGTAAATGATGAATTTTCATGTTTATTGATTTTTGTATTAATGGGTTTAGCTTTCTATCACTTAGTTGCTCAAAAAATAGTAATGTTTTATTAAATGAAAAATAAAATACTAAAAAGAGATAGAGAAGATGTATGCAACATTTCAACCAGATCCTCATTTTCAATCCAAAACTTGGTTTAATGAAAGAGGAGGTTATATTATCAAATCAACATTAAATCCAGTCACAGGAAAGATAGAAGAAGAGAAGTTATCTTATAATCAACCCAGTAATTTTCAACAATTTTTAAATGATTATATGAAAACAAAATTAAGATAATAAATCGTTTATAAGGATAGAGGATGGAATCAAAAAAGAAGAAGAGATCCATGAATAAATCAAAACGTATAACAGATTTGTATTTACATAAAATGGAAAAAGAGATTCTTTTAAAAAAAAAGAATAAAAAACAAAATCAACTTACCCGAATTCAAAATCAAAAAACAAATACTTTCCAAAAAAATAAAGACGAACTTATCTCCCATTTTCAAATACGAAAATCATTACTTGATCAAATGGAAAAACCAAAAAATGAAAAAGAATGGAATTTTGCAAATTCACTCTCTGAATGTTATGCAAATCAAATTCTTCTTCATGTTACTTATTCTGAATCTGTCGAAAAACATATTCAACAAATTCTTCTTTCTAAAAATAAATAATCAATCTTATTTCATCAACATCTTCATCATATCTGAAACATCTTTACCATTGCATTTTTTATTGAGTAATATATACACAATGAAATAATACATTAAATAAATACCACTAAAGAGGAATGCAAAGAGTGTCACCACAAAACGTGTTGCAGGTGTCTCTTTATCATTACATGAGAAAGCAAGATAAGCTGTTCCAAGAGCTATCAAAATAGTCATTATAATCCATGTCCAAGGATAAGAAGATGATCCCATCACCTCAAAATTCTCCTCTTTCTTCATATTCTCTTTGATTGCCATTGTTGCAAATAATTCCAGCATTTGATCAAATTCCTACTACTTAAAGAAAAGATTTAATTTCTGGGATAAGGATAGGGATGAAATTAAGATTAAAATTTTGGATACCTTTTATCCTACTTCTTATCTTCTTATATATTTTTCATTTTCGTTTTCAAGAGAATTTTGCCAATTCTGAATATTATTTAGATAATTCATTACAAGATTTTCAAGATGCTAATCAATCTGTCAATCGACGAACTCAACGTTGTAATGCCTATTTCCAAAAAAATTCATTTTGCCAATGGGATGAAAATTTAAATAAATGTGTTTGTAAATATCAAAAAGATGATGTAAAATACTCCTTCCCATCTCCTTCCAATTGTTGCAATCGCCAATGTTCCCTTTTATCAAAAGAACAGTGTTTATCTAAAAATGATCAATCACCTCTTCAATATTATTGCAATATAGGTGGTGTGTGTATGCCGAGAGATGCAACTATACGAGAAAATCGTATATCAGCAAATAATTGTGGAACAGATATATTAAATAATCAACTTTTGTTACCATTTATAACAAAAGAAGAGTGTGAAAGATCAGCAGATGTATGTGATATTTATAATCAACCTAATTTAAGTGAAACGGAAAAAAAGAAAGGTTGTTTAGCTGATGTCAGATGTGGATATTGCACCAACAAAAACAATATTGGAAAATGTATTGGTGGAACCGCATCTGGACCCAATGATTTACAAAAATATTATTATTGTCAACCATCTCGAGTTCGTGATGGTTATGAATATATGTATGGTGATCATGCAACAGCACTAAATGTATCACAAACAACAATGAGAAAAGGTGCAACATTAGATTTATAAAATAATTTAAAGAATATGAATAGAGGATGGATTGGATTCAAAAATTACCTTCATGTAAGTCATTTGTCTTTTTTTTCTTTTTATTTTTAATTCTTTTTTTATCTTATCGTTATTCAAGTTTTATTTTATTTTATATTCCTTGGATACCTAAATTCTCTTCTTTCTTCTTTATTTTATTCTTTTTGATTGCTATGTATTTACCTCAATTATGTAGAATCATTCAAGAATATGAAATTAAAAAAGATCCAAATGAATATTTTGAATATCAATATGTAAAAAATAGAATGGATATACATTCTTTTGAGAAAAAAGATTCCAAAAAACATAGAAAAAAGAAAAAAAGAAGTGAAATGGATATAACATGATTTTTTATTCACCAAAAAAATAAATTGGCAAAAAAATAACACGATTTATGAAAAAAAATCATTTGATCATTTGATCAAATGAAAAAGAAAAAAACCTAATTTATCTGTAGAGGTTTGGTAATCATGGATAATATTCAGCATTTGATCACAAAGAGAGTAAATCAAATATCTCCAATGTATTATTATATCATAAGTGTATGTAGTTTCTTTTTATTATGGTTTTTTACATATTTTCAATTTGAATTTGGATTATCTGTATTTTTTGCAATCATATTGGTATTATCATTATCAAAAATACAAATCATAGGAGGAATTGTATTTGGTTTAGTGTATGCATATGTAATGTATCATTTATTTCAAGATCGAAAGAAGATATCGGGAGATGTGATAAAAGAGACGAATATGGAATTGAATGGAAAACCGTTTGTGGCAAGTGAGAATTCACTTCAAGTTTCGAGTAATCAATTAGGGAAAAGTGGAGATACATCTGATTTTTCCTATTCATTTTGGTTATATATTAATTCTGTTCCAGTAGATCCTAATAATAAGGATTATCAAAAGACATGGTTTAATTATCGTTATGGAGATTGGAAATCTGTATTTTATAGAGGAAATGATATGTCAATAACGTCAAATGATGGTAATGAATTGAGTGGTATAACAGGAAAACAACAATTTCCAGGTGTATGGTTAGCACCTACTAAAAATCAGTTAAGTATTGTTTTTCAAAATGGAGAAGATGGACAGAAAGTGGAGAGGGTGGATATAGAGGATGTGCCATTAAATCGTTGGTTTCAAATGGGTATAGTTGTAGAAGGGAATAGTGTAAATATTTTTTTGGATGGAAAATTGGAGAATATCATTGTTTTAAATCAGATGATACCAAGTGATATTCAAGAAAAAGATATATATATTTGTAAAGATTCATTTATGAATTTTGCACCAACAAAACAAGAGATATCACAAGAGTATCGTTGCCCAGATGGATGTATAGATGATGATACGGATGATGATAATAAAGATAAGAATAAGAGTGGATTTGCAGGATTTATAGGAGAGATGGTATATTTTCCATATGTATTAAAGAATGAAGAGATAGAGAAGAATTATGAATTTTATAAAAAGATCATTGATAGTTATCAAAAAACGACATTTTCAGAGAAAGTATCTTTCCCACCATTGATAACATCAACGAGTAAGACATCTGTCACATATACAAAACCGGATTTTGAAGAGAAAAAGGGAGAGATGTAAAAGAAAATTCTATCTTTATAATATAGAAGATGAATTCACCCAACGCCAATCAAGCGGGTTCTAAAAAGAAGATGATTGTATATGTTCTTTTAGGAGTTGTCTTTTTAGTCATTATTTATATTATCTATTATGCATGGAACCAATCACAAAAGACAAGTTCAACCGAACCTATTCTCATTTCCGATATTATTGATTCCAATGTAGCTCGCGATGGAGTTTCTGTTCCTACTCCAACTGAAGGTTTAGCTCAATCAATGAGCACATGGATTTATGTAAAAGACTATCAATACAATTATGGTAAATATAAGAATATTTTGTGGAAAGGAGATCAAGGAACTTCTTCAGGAACAACACCTCGTCATTCTCCTTCCATTTGGCTATATCCTCTAACAAACAATTTGAAAGTATTGACATCTGTTGAGACAGCTGAAGGAGTAGAGAGTTGTGATATTAATAATATTCCTTTGATGAAATGGGTTCATATTGTGTATGTATTGAATAATCGCACAGTAGATATCTTTATTAATGGAAAATTGGAGAGAAGTTGTGCATTGAAAGGAATTCCATTCTTAAAAGATGATAAAGTATTTATCACAGGAGGAAATCCTGCAGGATATTATGGAAAGATTGGTAAGACTCAATATTTCACACGTGCTTTAGCTTCTCATGAAGTTGCTGATATTTATAATGCAGGTCCTATTGGAGCAACACAATATAATGTGCAATTTTTCCAAGATGGTAAATTTGTGTCAGTCAATAGTAATGAATCTGTAAATATGTCTTAAATTGTTTTTTTTTATAAAATGAAAATGATATTTTGGATAAGAAAAATATCATTATTTATAGTAGAGTCATTGAAAGGATGTCATCAAATGCAAATGCTGTAAAAAATGTTTCCAAATCTCCGAAAACGGTGATTTTAGCAGTTGTTGGTTTTGTAATCTTGATCTTTTTATTTTATACTTACAAATCATATCAAACCTATAAATCATCATCACCTTATTTAGTTGTAGATACCATTGAAGGATCTTCACAAAAGAGAATTGAAGCAAATCGTATTGCAGATCCGACAGATGGTAAATATGGTCAAGAATTTACTTATTGCACATGGTTATATGTAAAAGATTCAAATTTCATTAAGATGAATGATAGTGATAATGAAGAATGTAATATTGATAATTCAGGATCTCCTCTTTTCCGCATGATCTTTAACAAAGGTAGTGATGATCTCAAAAAGATTCAACAACAAGTTCCTCAACCCGATGGTTCAACCAAAACCATGACTGTCTGGCATTATCCTACATTATCATGTCCAGGTGTATTCTTATATCCTAATACAAATAAATTACATATCCGTTTCAATACATTCCAGAAAGATCAAATGTATAAGAGTGCGGATGTAGGAAATATTCCTCTCAATAAATGGTTTATGTTAACGATTGTGTTAATTGGAAATTCAGTAGATATTTATATTAACAATAGTTTAAAGAAACGTGAAGTGATTGGAGTAGTAAAGATGAATTATGGAGATTTACATATTGGATCTTATGGAGGATTTGATGGATATTTGGCAAATTTCCGTTATTATAATCGTGCTGTGCAAAGTTGGGAGATTGATGAAATGTATCAAGTGGGAGTGGGAACAGAGATGAGACAACCGGTTGCGAATATACAACAAGTGGCAAATCTGTCACCTAATTATTTCTTTACCACAGGATTTGCCAATTCGAATTTCAAAGGACCGAATGTATAAAGAAGTTTTTGATTATAAAGATAAATAAGAATGATTTTTTCTTATTTACCATTAGAGGTATGCATGAATATCATTGATCAAACAAAAGATTCTCATCAAAAAATAGTTCAGATTTTACCTGCAGTAGATCATCATATTATGAAGAAAGATACTAAAATAGGATTACCTTCTTTTCGTGTATTAAAAAATCCATTTCGTGAAGTAAAGAAAACACCTTATTGTTATGCAACTATGGTGTTTTTAGGTGATAAATATGTTCCATCTGCATTAGTATTGGGAGAGAGTTTAAAAAGAGCTGATGTAAAACAGAATGTGATTTGTTTTGTGCAAGGAATCAAAGAAGAAGTAAAGATGGATTTGTTTCGAGTTTTTGATTATATAGTAGAATGTGAATTATTAGAAGTAAAAGGATATCAAGAACCGAAAGGATATCATTTTACAAAGAAAAAACATTATGATCAAATTCGAAAATATGTGACGAAATTAAATATTTTAGGATTTGAATATTATTCCAAGATCTTTTATGTAGATGCATCGACATTAGTAGATGAAAATATGGATGATATCTTTGAAAAATATGAGAAATCAGTATTTGTGAATGATGTAGAATATCGTAAAACAGGAGTTGGATTGCGTGGCACTTTTTTTATGATTTGTCCTTCTGCATTTTATTTTAAAAAAGCAATTTATTTCATTCAAAATTATGATAAGATATTTAAAGATTATTATTTTATCAGAGGTGTTGATGAAGTAATTCTTTTCTATACAATTTATCCTCATTGGTCAAAAGAGATGTTACAAAATTCAATTGCTTGTAATGGAAATCGAAAAGAGAATCCAAAAGATTGTCGTATTTATTATTTTCAAGTCTTTAAACCATTTGAACCCATTCTCGATAAATCACCAGATGAAATGAAAGTTTTATATCAAAATTATCAACAATGGGATTTAATAGCAAAGTCATTAATCGAATTACATCCTCCTCTTCGCATCTATTTTCAAAAAATCTCCTCTTTCCGTAATACTCTATTCTTTTAAATCCATTTAACTATTTTATCAAAAAGTTGATAAAATAAATGATAAAAAATAATAAAATTACTCTACAATCAGATCATAACGAGAATCATTCAGAGCCTTGAGCATAATATCTTTCGGTGTCATCACTTCACCTGACAGAACAGCCTTCAGAATATCAGGTGAATATCCTGAGATGAGAGCTGTATCCGCAATACCAGCCAAAACGGGTGTTTCATTCACTCGTCCATTCACATTCCAGAATACAATTTGAGGACGTTTGTATCCTTTCTTTGTATATAGATCATCTACCATTTGGAAATTCGTCTTACGAGAATCCGCACAATTGAATTGCATATCACTGATCACGACAATTCGTTCTGGCATATCCTCAGCCTTGATCTTATTTTGAACAGCTCGATCCAGAATCACTTGGAAGACTTTGTAGAAATTAGTGCTTCCTCCCCATGGAGCCGAAGCAATCGAATTCACTTTATCTTTCAATGTCTCTCCTGTCAATTGGTAGAAAGCAGGTGATTCATGGAATGTCATAATACAATTTTTGAAAGCAACATGATCAATACTTCCACTTATCAGAATACCCAGAGCAATCGAAATGGACATGGGAAGACCGTTCATCGATCCTGAAACGTCACTTAGAACCAATGTTTTACCCATCTTTCCGACTCCACGCATCTTCTCTTCCATGACTCTCCATTGAGCTTCTACTAATTCATTGACACCACAACATTGTATATTACTTCCATTATGATAAGTAGCAATAATTTCATGAGGATAAAGGTCCTTTGCATTCACTTTCGCTTCACCCTTCTTCAAAGATTCCACATATCCTTTAAAACGATCAGTATCATTACGATAGAAAGCATTAGGTTGTTTCTTCTTATTCATCTCTTTACCATGAATAAACATACAACGAGAAGGAACCTTTTGATAATCAATTTCATTGTATTCCTTTTTCACAAGATGGGTCTCAACAAGATCGAGATGTTTACGAAGAGGAGCAATATACTTCTTTCGCAGAATCTCATTCTTCACTTTCATACTCTGAGCAAGCTTAGTGAAGATCTTGGTCTTCTTATCCACACTCTTACCTTCTGAAGGAACCCATTTCGCACAAAGTGAAATGTTAGCTTTATCACCCTTCTCTTCCCAATCGATAAAATCTTTCTTCAGTTGTTGAGCAAGCTCATGAACATATGTCTTTTGAATCTCTTCAGAGAATTCGACACCATCATCCCAACGACCATATACAGCAAGATAATGGGTAAGATTCTTTTTAAACATCTCAGGATTCTTTTGATAAAGTTGTTGAAGTAGGAAACGTCCCAGCTTTCGCTCACCTTTACCACCACGAATATCACGAATATAAGCAATCATCTTAGCAGTTAGGAGAGGAGATTCCTTATAAGCCTTTTCAAATAAATCTTGAGCAATCGTTTCATGAAGACCACGTTGTCCCTTATAGAAAAGATCTACAAGAGCATCCATGGATGAAATATGAGTGGGAGCACCATTTTCAGTGACCGTCATATTCTTCTCTTTTTCTTCTTCACGCATCATCACTCCAAAAAAAGAGGTATTTGCAACCTCCTCAACAGAACTGTCTGATTCATAACCTTCCATTTTAAGATTCTCTATAATTCATTTTATCATTTTTTCTTTAAATCAAACTCATTTGATCAATTTTAAAAATAAAAATAAAAATAAGAGAATGAAATGAATATAAAGAAGGAGGAGATAAAGAGGATAAGATGAAGAAAAACATTTCGATGGATGTGTTGATGAGGGAACAGGAGGAGGAAGATATTTCCTTATTTCATGAATTTGAACCTCGTAAGGAGGAGTTTATAGATGAAGGAACGAGTAGTATGAAGAATTTAATGAAACATGTTAGAGAGGAAAGTGGAAAGAAGGAGCATATACAAACGACATTGGATACATTTTTTGTAAAAAGTGGAGTAAGTAGTATGACGATAGAAGATGCAGAATTGCGTATTCAGACATTAGAATGTGAAAATGCTGTTTTAAAGAATGAGATGCAAGAGATGAAAGAGAAGATGGATCGATTGGAATCTCTTCTATTCAATACTGCACCAGTTATGGTAGGATCATCTGATCCTATTTCACAAAATCTTTTATATGATAAGATGAGCACAAGAGTAAGAGAGATTGAAAAAGATATGGTAAATATGAAGGTATCCATGGAATCATTAGAGGCTTCAAATGAAGATCATGAAGATAGGATTGAATGGTTAGAATCGCATTATGAAGATGATGATTCGAGAGTGGATAAAGATGAAGTTCTTGATTATGGATTTTAGTATATTTTTTTTGAAATGAATGATTCTATTTTAAAAATGAAAATAGAATATAAATTGTAAAAATAGGATTTAACGACGGCAATAGTCTTTGGCAAAATAGAAATAGAGCCAATAGAAAGGTCCGAGAACAATCGAAACGAGGAGTCCAAGAACTTTTTGATCAAGACTGGATGAGCGGAAACCAAAGCAAATCAGAGAGGTGAAGAAAGCGACTACACCAAGGATAGACCAGATAACAACAAACGAAATAAGTGCTTTAGGGGGTTGATCCATAACTTCAAAACCTTCCATTTTTTTCTTCTATATTTTTAGATAATATTTTTTTTTTTGGATAATCAAATTGATTATCCAAAACCCACACACTACATTATATAAAATATAGGATAACTATGCTTAGTAAATTTATTTTTATTTTATAATGGCTGTTTGTAGTGTTCTTTTAAACATTTTATCTCTTCTTTTTCACTCACATCCACCTACACTCACACTAAGAAATATAAATGTGTAAAAGGGTAAAGGACACGTTCTCTCCAGACTACGAAAGAATAAAATACTGCATTTTTTATAATAGAAATGGCTGTACGTAGTCTTCAGAATATCTCCCCTCGCAATATAAGTGTGCTTTTAAAATATGGCTGTCTGAAATTTACCAAATTTCATTTAATAAGACTGTCTCGCACAGTCCTCTCTCAATCAGGCTACACAAAAAGATAAATCAATCAATCGATTTTATTGGAGAATTCTGAGATCCCTAATAAAAGAGTTCCCAATCTTCACCTCATCCCCGCTACAAAATTTTATGAGAACTTTGCCGGTAGCACACCGAAATCCCTAATTTTATATATTCATTTTTGCTGTAGGTAGCCATTGCTCCTCTACTTCACCAGATGGCTTATAGAAAGGCACTTCTATTGAGAGGTGGCTGTACGAAATAATCTTATTTCTTGGAGGATTGCTCTTCTCATTCATCAGACAAAACCAAAGGCTTTTCTGATCAATAAGCAGATTTCCATAAAAAGGAAACCACTTGCACAAGTCATCTTTTCTTGTAAAAAGATCGTGACTTTTCGAAGAAAAATCATCATGGATGACTCGACCACATTCCATTAAAACAAATGGACGGGTGAAGCGGAGGAAGTCCACACCTGAAAAGGAGGGACCGAGCATGTTCCTGAAAAGGAACGCTCTTCGATTCGCATACAAAAACTGTTCGAGAACCATGTCGCTTCTTATCCTCAATCTTTTCTATAGATTTTTTTTTATATCAATTAAACGCATTTCAATTTCATCAAATTTTTGGGTATTTAAAGAAAATAAGTTTTTTATATTCATTTTATTTGATCAAATGAAAAATCATAAAAAATGATGAAATGGGAAAAAAATTGAAAAGAAATGATAAAATATTTTGAAGATAAAAAGAAATTAATATGAATAGATAGATCTTTTTACAAATCAACATAAAATGAGTCAAATGGAAATTCGTGATGCAAAGACCTATTTGGGAAAGCGTGGTTATATTCTGCGCAAGAAGTTTTTTACAAAAGCACAGATTGAGGAGGTGAAATCGGATTTGATGATGAAACCACATGCATTGGCTGATTTCGGAGGACCACCGGAGGAGCCTTTTCCTATTTATTTAGAGAATGAGAATAAGTTATATGTTCCGAAGTTTTATGGAATTCAAAAGTTTGGAGTTCCAGATATTAATCAGGTGAGAGCGGGAATGGATATATCTCTTGATTTTAACTTGTCATTGAAAAAAGAGCAACAGATTCCTGCGGATGAGACCATAAAGGCGTATCGTGAGAAGGGTGGTGGAATTCTGTCGTTGCCTTGTGGATTTGGAAAGACGATTTTGGCATGTTATTTTATCAGTCAGATTAAAAAGAAGACATTGGTCATTGTTCATAAAGAGTTTTTGATGAATCAATGGATTGAGAGAATTAAATTCGCTTTACCGAATGCGAAAGTAGGAATTGTTCAAGGTGATAAGTTTCAAATTGCCGGAAATGATATTGTGATTGGAATGCTTCAGACTCTGTCGATGAAGGAGTATGAGAGTGATGCATTTGATGAGATTGGACATGTAATTATTGATGAGTGTCACTGTATTCCATCACGTGTCTTTTCAAGAGCTCTTTTGAAGATTAATTCAAATTATATGTTAGGACTCTCTGCAACACCTACACGAAAGGATGGATTGACGAAAGTATTAAAATATTACATTGGTGATATTGTTTATATGGTGAAATCATCAGATCGGAATGTGGTAAAAGTGGAGAGACAGTGTTATGAGAGTCAGTATGAGGGATATGTGGGTGAAATGGTGAATTACAGAGGTCAAGTGCAAATGCCGACGATGGTGAATAATATTTGTGCTTATTTTCGAAGAACGGAATATATGATGAAACGAGTCAAAGAGTTGATTGAAGAGAATGGAGATAGGCAGATTTTGATATTGAGTGATCGAAAGGCTCATTTAGAAGAGATGTATCGATTGGCAAAAGAGATGGGTATTGAATCAGTCGGATATTATATTGGTGGAATGAAAGAAGCGAAACTGAAAGAGAGTGAAAAGTGTAGGCTTCTATTGGGAACTTATCCGATGGCAAGCACGGGTTTAGATATTCCCACTTTGAATGCGATGGTATTGGCATCACCAAAGAGTGATATTATACAATCGATTGGAAGAATTGATCGAAAGAAACATGAGAATATTCAACCGATTATAATAGATTGTGTAGATCAATTTTCTGTTTTTGAATCACAAGCAAGGAAACGTTTGGATGTGTATAAAAAGAAAGGATATGAAGTGAATGATATTCATGTGCAGATTGATAAAACGGATTTTCCGATTTTGCATGAGAAGAAACATCAATTCCATTTGAAAAAGAGAAAGGATTCGGATGATGAAGTAGAAGATAGTGATGAAGAAGATGGAAAGATGCAACAAACCACTCTTTCTTGTTTCTTTGATGAGATTCCTATAAAAGAAGAAGTCACACAGAAGAAAGACGAGAAGATTGGTAAAAGAACACCTCCTACAAAAGTAGTAAAAGAGAATGGAAATACAAAGAAGTTGAGTGAAAAAGAGATAGCAAAAAAGGCATTGATGGATCCTAAAGCATTTATGTTTTCTTCTTAATATTTTTGATTTTGATTTTTTTTATAAATTTATTTATTACAAAAATAAATAAATAATATGAATGCTTGTGTTTTAACAAGCATTTGCGATGTACGGAAATCGAATCCGTGCCTACACATTGGAAGTGTGTAATTCTACCACTAAACTAACATCGCACCAACTCTTACTTATATTAAAATCTTTCAATTTAAACGCACTTCTTATAAAATAAAACAAAATATATTTTTCTTTTTTGAAATAGTTGATTCGATTTCAAAATGATGAATCTTTTTATTCTTTAAATATAAAATCGTTTCACGAAACTCTTTCATCTCTTCCATATCTGGAATCTTTAAATGATATTGAATTTCTCGAATCTCCTTACATTCTTTACAATGTTGATGTTTGCATTGTTTACAATCTTCTTTACAAAAATCTTCTGACTTACATCGACAACATATCATTTATCTTATGTTATATTTATATTGAATATAACATATTATTATAAAATCAAATTTTCTGCCATTTAATCACGTTTCTTCCTCTTTTCCAATTTGAGTTGAAGTTTCTGATACAAATAATTATAACCCATTTTACCAAAATGAAACATCTGTATCATTGCCAATATCATCATGATTCCATATTTAAAATCACAATCTAAAATCATATCCAAAAGATATCCAAAAAGAGTGCAAATCAAATCAAATACAAATTGTATACAATAAGTCACTACATCTCCCATATAAACCAATATCCAAATATGTCGAATAATACCATATTTTTGAATTGTAAAATTCAATAGATTTGTTAAAATCATCAAAATACCAAATACGACATAACTCTCTTTGTATTCTTTATTTAAACGAAAATTCAATCGATAAATCGAATGTTGATGTAAATCAATTTCATGATCTTTCTGTTGAATAATCTTCTCTTTCTCTTCAATCTCATGAATATACTCTTCCATCTGTTCATCATTCTCCTTGATCGTTTCATTCAATTCTTCATTCTTCTCTTTTTCTTTTTCCAAATCCATTTTAACATATGAATACGCAAATACGAGTTTTGCAAAGATTTCTCTTCCATCCATCCTCTTGTTAAATCCCCAACTTCTCATTTCATCTTCGTGTTCATTTAACCAATCTTCAATATCGATCTTTTCTAAATCATCTTTTTCCAACACATACTCTTCAAAAAGATCTTCTAACTTCTTTCTCCTATCCTTCTCCATCTTTTCCGTAAATCTCTTCTCTGCAATCTGTTCTCCCAATTGTATCATCGCCTTTTGAGTTGCAATCTTTGTCTCTGCCTCCATCTCTTCTTTCGTTAGCATCTTCTTTAAAGGACGAGGATCTTCCAGTGGATTACTCTTTACAGTAGGAGAAGGCTTTAATAGATTCGATACAAATGGAATATTTGGAATAACAATCGATACAGAAGGCTTACGAGGTTGTTCTTCAATCGTCAATCCAATATCTTCCTTTTCCATTTTTGGTGACTCTTCATCATACTCTTCCTTCTTAGTCTCATTTGTAACAGGGGATGGAGAAGAAAATTGCAATAATGAAGGGATCTTTAAAAAATTCTCAGAACTCATTTCTTTTTATGTGATTTCATCTTTTTATTCTCATTCTTTTTTTAAGTTGAATCTCATTTTAACAAATTTTATAAATAATGATTAAATAGTTTGTTGTAAATAAATTCGGAAAGGATTTTGTTCTTGAAAAATGGTTATGAGAAGTTGTGTTTCAGATTCGATTGACATAATTACATCTAAAATGATTCTTTGCATCATTGGATTTGTTACATTTTTATTTTGAATATATTGAATAATATATGCTTTAAATCTATTTATTTTATCAATACGATCTTGAATAAAATCATTTGCATTTTTGTTTATAGAATAAATAGATTGAATCGATTGAATAGATTGACGCCAAACTAAACGAGTTGTAGGTTTATGTATTTTAGGAACCATTTTAGATAATTGATTCTTTTCATTTTCAATAATAATTTGTATCATTTTTACATAAAATAATTCAATTTTTATTTGAAGAGTATTTGATTGTAAATAAGTTGAAGGATTAATTTGTGTTAATAAATCAATATATTTAATAAGACATTTTAATTTAGGAAATAGTTCAATATGAGGATATAAAACATGGATGTCTCGTCTTAGAGAACTTATATTGAAACGCTCATTTGGAATTATACACTTTTCTTGATAATTCATTCTAATTAAACTTCATTTATAAAAAATAAATTATTTTTTATAAAAATGTATATCTATGATTTTATTTACGAGTTGATTTCTTTTTGGTAGATTTCTTTTTTTTAGTGGTTTTTCTCTTTTTACCAAAACCTGTTTGTTCTGGATTATATTTACCTGACAAACGTATTCCTTCTTGAATAACAGTATCTATATCTTCTCCAAAACTATAATGAGGTCTTAATACTTCTTTAATAGCATTACCATATACAATAGGATCTTCAATCATATTTGCACTATTAGTTAATGCCATTAATATTTGGTCTTTTACAATATCAGCAGTTAATAGTGGTTTTGTATTCATTGGAGGAGTATAGATTCGAGCAAGAGGATATGCTTGAGAAGAATTAGGTAGGGGTGGTAATACTCGTCTTCTTACATTTGCAGTGGCTACAATAGTTCCTTGAGAATTAAAAATGTTTGATGGATTAAATGTTCTTTGCAACATGTATGTATTGATTAGTCCTTTTACATTATCCTTAATTTCTTCTGAGGGGAGTGAATTTAAAAATTGTGTGTATTCATAATTTAATCTTCTTTTTAATTTAGTTTTTTCTGTTTGGTTTTTAACTTTTCCTGCACCTAAATCATGTATCATATCTATAATAGAAAGAAGTTTTGTTTGTTGGTATGGACTAAGAGTAATTTGAGTTGATATTTGTCTAATAATAGTATTACTTCCTTTTGGCATTCCAAAATATTGTCCTATTCCAAATCCTGCACTACCTTTTCTTTTATATGAGTTTTCTTGTGTAGTATACATAATACTTTATTGTTACATTAACATGATAAAAAAATTATTCTTTATTTTGTTTTGAAACAAAAGTGCGTATTTGATCTGCTTTTTCTTGTGTTTTTTTTGTAGCAAATGTGGAATAGGTAACAGGAGCTACCATTTGGAATAATTCATCAAATGATTTGTGTAATTTTTCTTTAGATTCTTTTGTTTGTTTGATCTCATCTTTCATTTTGTGATCAAATACTTTTTCTATAGAACGGAAGACACCTCCAGCAATCAATTGTTTTGCTTTCATCTTCTTTAAAGATTGATTCAATTGATTCATCCATTCATTTTTCGCTCCTCCTTTCATTCCACGTTTCTTCTTTTTCATAAATGCATGACGAATTCCAATTAACACAACAGATGCTCCAAACGCATTTACACCTAAGGGTGCAAGAAGTTGTTCTAATACGGATAAAATACTTCCACCACGTTGTGTCTTCTTTTTACCACCTTTCAACATGGTAAGACTCTTTGATTTCTTTAATTTCATCATAGCGAAATGATGTAATAGAAGAATACCAGCTAAAACAAGAAGATTAGCTCTTCCCATAGGAGCAAGAACAGCTTCGAGAGATCCTGATGAACCTCCCATCATCTTTGCTTTCTTTCCTTTACCACGTTTTTTCATATAATGGTGTAAAAAGATTAAAACAATCATAGCAGTAAGAGCATTTGTTCCCATAGGAGATAAGATTTTAGAAACAGCTTGAATGGGAGAAAATTGAGAAAGTTGTCCAACAAAACCTCCACTTTGTTGTTTTTGATAAGATTTCTTTAAAAGTGAAAATACAGAATCATCTTTCTTGTCACATCCACAATCTTTCTTTCCACCTCCAGTTTGTTTATCATTTATTGCTCTCGAATCCATAATAGATTCATATTGTTGTTGATAATCGCTTTCACGAAATCCTCCATTTTGTAACAAAGGTCCTTGAAATACAGGACGACAATTATCTGTATAACGAATATAAGATGGACGTCCTGCGATAGATTGCATTACATTGACAGCATAACCATCACCTCCTTTCATCATATTTTTTTTAGATGGCATTCAATAATCTCTATTTATAATGAATATATTTTTATATGAAATATAAAAATGATAAAATGAAAAAAAAATAAAAAAAGTAAAAATAAAAATAAAATACGATTAACCTTCCAATTCTTCATCAGACTCTGAATCGGATTCATCCTTTTTGTTATCTAATAGAATTTGCATCTTATTAATATGTGTATGATGATCCATATCTTCACATCGTTTCATCGGAATCCACTTTTTAAAGATTCTGTGATATTTGCATTCTACATAAATTGCTCTCTTTTCTTGAATCAAAGTTGTCACATCATCATCCAGAGATGCTCCTCTGAAGAGTTCCTTCAAGAAACGACTTGTTTCCATATTGGGAATTCCTGCATATGAATACTTCTCAACATGTTTATCTACCGATCGACAATACAGTTCAAAGAGATCCGGTTTCAAAGTTGGACGAATCATAAATTTGCAGAATGAAGATTTCAAATGTCCATTATCTAATGAAGTCTCTCTAACTTCTGTCACAATAGGACTTTTCACGGATTGAACAACTTCAACTTCTCCAAATACATCATCTTCTTCAGTCTCTTCCTTCTTTTCAATCGGTTTCTTCTCTTCTACAACAACAGGATTCAACACTTGATGATCTGTTCGACATTCAGGGAATACATATAGATAATTGTCTCCATAATTAAATATATTTCGAAACCAAACACCTGATGTCTTATAATTCAAAGATTCACGAAATCGTTTACACATATCTTGCAAATTCTTATATTGGAAATACATTTTCTTACTCATATAAGTTGTATCTGTTGAATCAGAGACCATCTTTTCATGATCCAATAAATGAGTAATCATAGTTTGTCTCTCTTCAAAACTCTTTGTAATCATATTTTCACCTTTGTAATAGGGAATATCATTGATAATAAAAATCCACTTATTTTCATCATTTTTCACTAATTCACCATCTAACAAAGTTCCTTTATAAAGATCTCCCATAAATTTAAAAGAAGTGTCCATCATAATCTCATTCTTTTTATTGATAAATATCGATTTCTTCTTCTCTTGATAAGTAGTTAAAAACAATAAGAACTTCTTTCCATAAGATGATAGGGAGATTCGGAAATCACCATCTTTGATTTCCGAAAGATTTCGTTTATTTAAAAATGTATAATACTTTGAAGTTACATTATAATTTCCGATCTTTTTAATATTTCGAAAAACCTCCTCTCGAACTTCTCTCTGTTGTATCTCAAAACAACGATGATTAAAAAATACAGGTCTTGTTGCGTTCATCTTCTTTATACTATTCTCTTTATTTCTTCATATTCAATTCTTTTTATTCATTTTTAATAAATCATTTTTTATTTCATTTGATCAAATGTAGATGTAAAAATAAAATCAGATGTAACAATATAGATTTTTAAATGGATAAACACAAGAAAGTGACAAAGAAGACAGCTATGAAACAGGCAGTTGGAACTTATTATCATCCCACTGAAAACACCATTCGTCAAGGACGTTGTGAAATGGGTGAAATTATGAAAAAGGGTTATTATCGCCATGAATATATGAAAAAAAATGGAACAAAAGTGAAGGGTAAATATGTAAAACAAGCTTGCACACCGAATAAAGGAAAAGCGGGTAAAACAACTCCTGAAGGAAAAGTGATTCCTAAATTGAAAAAAGGAGAACTGTCTCATTTTGGCTATTCTACACACAAAACAGAAGATGAAAGACATAAAGCACTTCTGAAAGCTGTGGAGAAACTCTCGTATGCCACTGTTATTCGTAAATTAAATGCAGTAAGAACTTTGAGCAAAGCAGATGCAAGACTCTTTAAAATTTACACTCGTGATATCGAAAATCTTCAGAAATGGCGCGCTCAACATCCCGAATAAACCATAAATCCTTTTTATTTTTCATTTCTTTATATTGGTTTCATTTGATAAAATTCAATGTATATAAAGAAATATATTATTTTATATTGGTTTCATTTAATCAAATTCAATGTATATAAAGAAATAGATTATTTTATATTGTTTTTTATTTGATCAAATTAGGAGATATTTAAAGAAATGAAATTCTTGAAATGGTGGAATGAAAAAGATTATGATTTTTTGATTTTCTTTTTAAGTCGTTCTTCATCTCTTTCATGATAGAAATAGATGATATTTGTTTTGAGATGATTTTGAATTTGTTGTTGATAACGAAGATAGATTTCGATATCATTACAGATATCGGGTCTTTTAAGTGTTTTAGCTTTCCAATCGTATAAACCGAGAGTTTTACGGAATTCCATAAGAGCAGGAGCCAAGAAGGTAGTGCAAACGCGACCTGAATATAATGTTTTGAGAGACATTTCTTCTTTGGAAGTTTTTTGAGCTTTGATTTTTTGAGTAATTTCATCAACAATTTTGAATTTATAATCACGATCTTCAAAAACTAAGATTCCATGAATGGGATTAAATTCATAACGAGTTTGATCATTTGCCATTAATTTCAATTCTTCTTTTTGTTTTAAACGACGCATAATCTCTTGATTGCATTTGACAAAACGAATATCTTGAGTATTTAAATCATCTAAATCAAATTGTAAATCTTGATTTAATTGTTTTAATACATAATATTGATCATTTACTTTAAATCCTATAATATGATTTGTTTCTTTTGATCGTTTCTTCTTTCGATTTTCATATCCAAAGATTAAATCTTGATAATAAATCCAAATATCTTTTTCATAATGTAAAATATCTTCTAAATATTTTTGTGTATTCGATTCTTTCTTTTTTGAAATAATTTCATTTCGCCAATATTTCGTTAAATAAATATTCATAAATGAAATAAAAGCATCTTCTTTTAATTTATCCAAAATAATACCAATTACTGCCATTCTGTATTCATTTTGATATTTTGATTCCATCATCTCTTTATGTATTTGGAACTTATCATGAATCGATACTAATATGCGATGGAATGATTTATCATCTTCTTCTTTATTTCTCTTTTTATCAATTAGTTTATTCTCCATAGGTCTTCCATTTTTCATATTTGTTTGACGATAATCTACATCAATGTGATCTAAACGCACTACATCTGGTTTATAATCTTGAGGTTTTTCACGATAAATCATAGGTAGATCTTCTCTCAAACCCATTGGTTGGAAAATATAATAATCACCACGATAGATAAGATAACCTTTTCGATTAAATTTATCAATGACTAATTCTCTTTTAGGATGACGAATAAAATCATCAAGTGCAGCATAAATAAAGAGACGATCCATCTTCGCATCATTTTCTTGAACAAATTTCTCAATATCACCTAAATGATATACATTATCATGACGATATAAATCTTTAATATAGCGTTTAGCTTGTTCAATATCTTGAGAAGCAAAGCGAAGATTATATGTATCGGTATTAATCGGATAGGTTTTATGAGGATCTACTTGCCATTTGCATTTAAAATCACATTCTTTTTCATAATCACACATGGCAGAGTAAGGTTCATCTTTTACAGGGACAGTTAATTCTTGACCACTTGCAGTAATTTGTTTAAACTTTTCATTACTGGTAATCACATTATGTTTTTTAAAGAGATTGCAATCAACAGCAGATTCTTTAAGAAGACGCATAATCTTTTTGATAATACGATCTTTATTTTCAGCTAAACGGTAATATTTCAAATCCACAGTTTCCATATTCTGTTTAACTCCTTTTGTGCGATGATCTAAAATAGCAGCATATTGGAAAATTTCTACATTGCGATGTTCAATTGGCAAATCACGATGTGAGCAATTACGAATAGCACGACCAATAATCTGTTCATGACGAGACAAGTTGAACCAAGGTTGAAGAATATGAACTTCACGCAAACGTTTAAAATCTAAACCTTCACTAACTGTTCTTGTTCCTAAAAAGACTTTAATCTCTTCACCATATTTATTGGTGCGACTTGTAAATTTTTCAAGTGCTGCTTCTTTCGTTGTTTTAATAATATCTTTGGCTTCACCAAAAAAGAGAATATAACGAGCAGGTTTGAATAAATGAGAATCCTTTTCATTTGGATTATGATCACCTTCTTTAAAAGTTAATCCACATTTATAACAAATGGGAGGACGTTTTCCTACTTTACCTTGACCACCATACACAGATACATCTAAGAGGCGATGTTCTCCTTCTGAAGTGACTCTTTCAAATCCATTTTGTTCTAACATGAGAGCAAGAGGAAGAATACCATCATCGACATAACGAGAATATACGAAACAGAGTCCTTCTGCTCTCTTTAATTCTTGTAATATCTTAAAATATTTTGTCGAATAACGTTTTAAATGTTTTTCATCTGCAAATGGAATTTTATTCTTTCCTTCATCAAACACAGCATGAGACTGATAACGATATTGAACATATTTTGATTTTTCTTGTGTCTGTGTCACTTTGTAATAACCACCTCTTCCATTATCATTGTCATTATCAATTCCTTCTTTGCCAAATGAACCATAAATACTTAAAGGATTCTTAGAACGAGGCTCATCAGGTTCTTTATGAGTAGTAGGATAGACGATGGTAGATATGTAAGTGAGAGAATCGAGAATTGATTTTGGCTGAGAGACATTTTCATTTAACATCATTTCTTCATTTTTTGTTTTCTTCTTCTTCTTTTCATCCTTCTTTTCTTCCTCACTTTCGGAATTGGATTCTACATTCGATTCATTATCTTCAATGACATTTTCGAGATCTTCTACTTCGATGGCTTGTGTTAATTTGCCTTCACGAAGTTTTTTATCAAGATAATGAAGATAAGTTGCATTTTGCACAGATTCCATTTCACAAGGAACGATTTTCGTAAATTTCAATTTTTTATCTTCTTCAATTCTTTTTCCTGACATGTAAAATTCCATTTGAGGAATCACTGCATCTTGTGGATATAAACGGAATGGGAATTGTAAAGGTTTTTCACCTCTGGCATAAGATACATATCCTTTCATTAATCGTGATAATAATTCAATAGAACCTTCTTGTAAAGTTCCATCTTTACGGAAGATATCTTCTTTTCGAACAGGTTCTCGTTTATCATTTACTAATAAAAGATTCAAAATAAAAATAATCTCTTCAGGAACATCAAACATAGGTGTAGCACTCATTAGAATCAATTTGGTATTATTTGCATATTTCATAATGGATAACAATATAGGTTGAATGGCTTTGTCTAATTCATTCTTTACATCTGTTTTGATATTATGAACTTCATCAATAATAATGACACGATCATCGAATTCTTTATGAATAAAACGTTTAATTTGATCCGTAATCTTCTCTTCTGTCCCATCCCAACCATTTGTCATTTTCATGACATAATTGGCGAATTTTTGATAACCGAAGAATTGATAATAACTACGAATGATTTTGAGAACTTCTTGTTTCTTTTGTTTTAAAGAGAGATGTTTAAATTCAGGGGGAAGTTCATATTCACGACCTGTGCATTGAACAATCTCATCTGATGATTTTTTTAGATCATTTTCTTTTTTAAAACTAAAGAGTTCATTTTCAAAGTTTTTACGTAAAGTTGTTAAAACTAAAATACGTTTACCCATCTTCTTCAAAGTCTTTTTAAAACCTTCTGCAATAGAAATAGCAGCACATGTTTTACCTACACCTGTTGAATACATAACAAGAATACCATTATAAGGTGTATCTACAGAGATATAGTTTTTAAGAAAAGATTGAAAAGGAGATAATTTAAATTCTTGTGGATTGCAAGAAGATTCATCATGAATATCGATTTGAGGAATTTCATGATCACGGAATTCTTTTTTTTCATAAATATCTTGATAAAAATCCTCAGATGTAATTTCTGGATAAGGTTTAAAATCTACTTGATGTAAAGCTGAATTATTCTCATTACGATTCTTCTCTTTTGAAACAACAACCATCGCGTTATCTTCATTCTTTTTTGGAAGAATCTTCTTTCTTCTCTTTTGTTGATTCATTGATAATAATCCCCTAATTGTAGAAAAGAAAAAACATCGGATCATCCAATTAGTTCAATTCGATATAAAATAAATTTCATTCAAAAGAAGAGAGTTTACAGATGCAATCATCGAAAAAAATAAATCAAGAAGGTTGGATATTATGCGAACATAAAAAAAAAAGAAATCCATCTATCACACATGAAGATGACATAGAATCTGATCATGAAGAGACAGATGAGCCTCCTAAAATCATCAAATTAGAAGAAAATCGAATGAATTTATCTTCATTTGGATCAAAAATGGAAGATGAATCTTTTAAAAATCGTTATCTTCACGTTTTTTGTTTAAATTGTGGAAAAAAAGGTCATTTAACTAAAAAGTGTAATTATCCAATTATTAGTTTAGGAATTATAGCTACAAGTATTGATGGATTTCCTATTTCATTAAATCATCTTTTAACTTTATGTAAAAAGATACAACATCAATATTTATTTGAACATGATGAATTGGAAACATTAAAAGAGATATATGAAAAGGTATCAAAGTATGATGATCATGAATTAGATCAAAAAATCTTTTATTTAATGATTCAAAGAAAGAATTCATTATCATATGTTGATTTTATTCGAGGAAAATATGATTTAGATGATTTTGAATATATTTATAATACGATATCCATGATGACAATAAAAGAACAACAAGATTTGTTAACACATTCTTTTGAAGAATTATGGTCAGATTTATGGGCATGTCCGATACCATCGATACATCATAATCAAGAATATTTAGATTCAAAAATGAAATATCAAAAATTGAAAGATGGATATATGATACAAAAGTGTGAGATTCAATTTCCAATGAATATAAAGAAGATATTAGATTCATGTAAAATCTTTTATGAAGAAGCTGAATGGGGATTTCCAAAAGGAAGAAGAAATTTAAGTGAAAAGAATATAGAATGTGCAAAAAGGGAATTTCAAGAAGAGACAGGAATTATGGAGAATGAATATCATATTTTAAATTTATCTCCATTAGAAGAGATTTATTTAGGATCTAATCATATTCGTTATAAACATATTTATTATTTTGCACAAATGATTGATAAAAAAGAGATTAAAGTGAACAAAGAAGATGAACATCAAAAATCAGAAGTGGGTGATATTCGTTGGGTAACTGTTGAAGAAGGTTTTTTATTAATACGTGATTATCATAAAGAGAAGAGAAATATATTAACAAATTCACATGAATTTTTAAAGACATTAATATTGCATTTCTGTTATTTATATCAAGAATTTTATAAAAAGAATAAAATTCATTTTATTTCATAAAAGGATTTTTAGAGACAATATTTCTTAATATAACATAAAATGAGTAAAATGAATAAAATAATTAATATCATTTTGATCCAATCATTTTGTAAAGTATTTTTAAAACAATTGGTAATTCCATTTGAATCATATAAGAGATGATAAGAAAGGGATTCATCATTTTCATCCATATCAACATCTCCTTCTAAGATTAGTTTTTTGCCATATACTTTCTCATATTTACGAATGACAACATCATGAGAAAGTATTTTTTTACCAGTTTCACCATTCACCATATTATGAATATCAATTAACCAAAAAACAAGTTTTTTGCGTGATTCTAAATGTTCATCAATAGGAGATTCTTGAAGATGGCGAACATAATTTTTGCGACATACGGAACATGGAATCATATATTGTAAAGAATGGAAGAATGTTTTTGTATTTTGTTTATCGGTATCTTTTGGTTTTAAAGGATAAGTAAAAGTCATGGTATGTAAAGAAAACCATAGATTTGGACCCCATATATTTTGATTCATCTCTCTCTATTCAATATCAAGAAATTCCTTTTTCATTTCTATATTTTTTTATTTCATTTTATCAAAAGAATTTTTCTCATTTGATAGTATAAGCAAAGAATCAAAATGATGCTGGATAAAATTTGTTCTCCTATTCTTAAATTTCTTGATAACAAAACTGTGATGCTTGTTGTCACCATTATTCTCATTCTCCTCTCTTCCACTATCTTTGGAAATATCAATCATTCGATCCGTATGTTTGCATCCAATAAACTTGTTCGTCTTATCTGGGTTCTCCTCATCGTTTGTGTTGCTACCAAACACATGTGCCTTGCCATTCTTCTTGCTGTTCTGTATGTGATTAGTCTGGGAGGTATTTCAGAATTCTTTGAAAATTCTGGAGAAGAGAAAAAAGAAGAAGATACTTCTATGAAAAAAGATGAAAAGAAAGAAAAGAAAGAAGATGATTCTGTAAAATCTGAAGAATTCAAATCTGCTACGGATATTGCTTCTGTTGCTTCTCAAGCTAATCTTGCTAATAAACCTAAATTTGAAACAGCAGGAGGATTTACAAACAAAAAAGATTCAAAAGAAGAATCCAGTGATATGCTTGCCACTGCTATGGACACTCTCATGGCTCCTTTCCAACCCAAACCTGCCACCAAGGAAGATTTCATCCCTTTTTTCATGACCAATAAAGATTTTGAATCTGGTTATGAATCATCTCTCAAAGGATCTTCAAAGAAAGGATGTCTTGCTACTGACCCCAATCACTTCGAACTCGTTGGAGATGCTTGCAAACCCGTTGCTGTCTTTGAAGGAGAACTGAATGCTCAAGGTATGAATGACATTACCGGTTTCAACATGAATAACAACATGACCGCTCAACCCATCTAAATTTACTTTTTTATACTTTTTGTTTAAATGAAACCAATATAAAGAAATCTATCATTTCTTTATATACTCAAAATTGGATGAAATGAAACTAATATAAAAACAAGATTAGTTGCTCGCTACGCGAGAGAGGAATGGTTTTCCTGCGGAAAACCAATATTCATGGGCTCATTACATTCGCCCAAACGCGACCCTCCCATGTGGGAGGGGTCGCGTGGCGCAGTGAGGCTTTAGCCTCACGAAGCCAAAAAGAAACAAGTTGTTTCATTTTCTTTTTATTTAAATGAAACCGATATAAAGAAACTAATTATTTCTTTATATACCCATATTTTGATAAAAATCATATAAAAAAGATAAATAGAAAAGAAGATAAAGATGATAAGTGATGTATTTGATAAAGTGATTTCATATTTAGATTTAAAAACGATTGTCAAACATTTTGAAATCTTTTCAAATGAAAATTTAATAAATTGGTTAAATGGAATTTCGGATGAAGATTTGAAGAGAATGGATACTCGTGAATTGTGGAGGAGAGTTCAAGAGAAACATAAATGTTTCATTCTGCAATATTTTGAAAGATTATATAAGATATATCATGAAAATGAGATTGAAAAGATTATGAAGAAGTGGATTCGATTCTTCTTCAAATTTGAAAAGATTGTTATTTTAAAAATATTGATCAAATGGAAGATAAAAGTATTATTTGATCACCATTTGTTAAATTGGATTGAAGATTGTATTCGAGAAAAAAAATCAGAAAAATTTATTGATGAATGTATTATATTACAAAAAGAGATAGATTCAAATTTTAAAATGCCAGCTATATTTTTATTATCATTGATTAAAAATGATTATTCTCAACTTTTTGAAAAGTATTATCCTCAAGAAAAAGAAGAGAGAAGAGAGATGTTTGAAGATTTGATGAGAAGAAGAGAGATATCCATTTCTTCTTTTTTTGGAATACTTTTATTCAATTTAATAGATCGTATAGATTCTCCAGAAAAAAAACGTCATATACTCAGAATCATATTTAGCAAAATGGAACTTGAAGAAGGAGATTTAAATTTATCAAAATCATATTATCAAATCATGCAATTACTCGAAATCGATGAAGAAGGACTTTATCACCAGTTTCAAAAAGAGACCATTTTACTTCCTGAATCTTTTGTCACTGATTTTCTAAAACAACACTGGAATCAATCAACCAAGGAGATTGCTTCATCTCATCTTCGTCTTTTAGATTTCATTTTACACAAAATGGAAAATAGACCTAAATTCCAATATCCTGAAGACAATCAATTACATAGTGACATTCAAGATAATATGTATATGATTCTCAAGATTTTTAAAGATGGTCCAAAACCTCAAGATGCATTAACCATTTTAGAATTCTTTGCTACACTTTATCATGATCAACTCTTTAAAGTATATGAAAATGAAGAGAAAAAACGATCATTCCGTTTTATTGACTCTATGATCGATTTCATGATTTCTCATGAAATGTTTGATGGAATTCCCATTTTACAAAATTTGGGTTATGAAATGAAAATGGAACATTATCTTTTTGTCATGACCAAATACAAACAAGATCTAAAAAGAGTATCCAAACTCTTTGAACTTCAAACTCCATTTAGCAATGTTGTAATGGAATATGCTGCAACAAATGGATATTTTCATTTAGTCAAGTTTTATCATGAAAATGGTTGTCCATGGGATTCAAAGACTTTATATGGAGCATGTAAAAGTTTGAACTTTGAATTAATTGAATATTGTTTTAAAGAAGGATGTGAATGGGATCCACGCACACTTTATCTTTTTAATCCTTATTTTAGCAAACAAGCACTTGAAAGAGAAGATCTCAATATCTATCGTGAAAAAATTCAACATATCTTTACTATCATTAAACAATATACTCCTCCTATTGAATTCAAAGAAAATGAACAAAATGAAGATGATTTAAAGAAAAATGAAAAAGAAAATTAGTAAAATGAATTATAAAAGTAGTATTCTATATACATTTGATAAGAGATTGGTGGTGAATGAGGGTTTGTATATTGTTTCATTTAAGATTCCGAAAGCAGTAAGACATTATGAATATCAGGTATTTGGTGATGAAGGATATCAATATATAGCAGAAGTGAATATAGGAGGAGAATATAAAAAAGAAGATAAGATGATTCCACAAAATTATATTTTTGTTGCAATGGAAAATATTCAAAATATATTTTTTCAATTAAGAATTCATATGGAAGATGGATCTATCCGTCAATATCATGAATTTGTTGATATTGGAGAACTATATAAAGAAATAAAACCTTCCATTCCACCTCCTCAAAATGTGAAGATGGTTGTTTTAGAAGTAAAACACGAAGCAAAAGAAGAGGAAGAAGAAGAAGAGGAAGAAGAAGAGGAAGAAGAAGAGGAGGAAGAAGATGAAGAAGTAGTTGAAGATGAGAAGACGGATTAAATAAAAATATTATTATTTTTTTTGTTATTTGTATTCAAACTTGTTGTTAAAGTTTGATTCATAGGTTTATTAGAAGGAGGAGTTGAATTGACGGGTTTATTGGAAGGAGGAGTTGAATTGACGGGTTTATTGGAAGGAGGAGTTGAATTGACGGGTTTATTGGAAGGAGGAGTTGAATTGGCAGGAGTAATACTTCCCATTCTTTCTTTAAGGAATTGATTTAATGAATTACGAGCTTGTTGATTAGAGATAGAAGGCATTTCATTTAGCTTTCTGGAAACTTTTTTTGACATATTTAAACGTTTTTCTTTCATCTCTTTGGGTTCAGAAGATTCAGAAGGTTCAGAAGTCTGTGGAAGAGGTGAAGGAGTGGATTCTTCTTCTTCTGATTGATTTTTCTTTGGTTTGTTTTGTTCAATTAAATTGAAGATAGTGATATTAGATTTGTTTGAAGATGGGGTAGATTGGTTCATTATTTCAGTATTCGCCATAACCATCTCTTCTTCTTCAGAGGGTTCAACAGCAACAGCCATTTCGACTTCTTCTTTAGGAGTCATATTTGTCATTTTATTAGGAACATAACCACGAATCATGTTAATTTCCTGAATATTTTGTAAGAAATTTTTATTTGATTCAATATTTCTCTTTAAACGTTGAAGGAGTTCAGTTCGAGTATTTTTATTTACATCGAGAGATTGATAAATAGTTAAAATGGTTTTGTATAATTTTTTGACAAGACGTTTTAGACGATGAATTTCTTTTTGATTCATTTCGACAATACTCTTCTTCTCTTGATTAAATTCTTGAATTTTAGAAGAGACAGTATTGACATCATCTTCTAATTTTGTGACAATGCGTAAAAGAACATTTTTGAAAGATTTTTGTTTCATAGAATCTTCTTCTTTTTTATTTTCTTTCATTTTATTCATTCTCTCTTCCATCATCTCTGTATCTTTCTCTTCATTACGAATGTTCTTTTGAATTTGCATTAATTGTTGAATTAATACATTTTGATTACCATTTCCATTAGATGAAGTTTTATTTTCATTTGAAGAAGATGTATTTTTTTTTTTTAATTGATTTTTCTTCTTTTTCAAAATTCCTAATAGATAGTCACTATTTTCTGAATTCATAGAATACCTTCTAATCATTAAAAAGATATTTATTTATGTATTACAAGAATTATTTGCTACTCCTGCTGTAATATTTGATTTTTCAGTTTCCATAAATCCAGGTATGACACAATATTTTTGTGGTGCAGATAATCCTAATATAGGATCTTGATCTTTTAATGGTTTCTTTTCAGGTTCCAATGCAATCAATGTTTCATCTTTCAAACAAGGATACATATTATTCGTGCTCTTAAAATACATATACCAATTATTTAAACTGGAATCAGGAACAAACAAATACATCATCGTTCCTTGTATTCCATATTGAGCAACATCTTGGAAATTGGCATTATATAATCCTGATTTATTTTCATTGGGTGTCACTTTTTCCATATTGGGTTCTGTATAGTAAAAAGAGAGATTACGTTGATGATTTAAATATAATTTGGTCTTATCTTGATCTTGACTTATTCCAACTGAGTCAAAATTGACATAAGCTTCTTTATATAATTCAATGGCTAAAAATGTATTCATTCCCGATTTATCTACATTTCCAGCATTGATCAATTCATCTAAAATGGTTCTTGTAGGATAAGTATTTGATATCAATATGATTTTATTCATACATTCTTTCATAGGAGCTTTGGAAATAGGGAAAGAACCATTACGACCTGCAAAACTATATTTTTTATTCATGATTCGATTATTAAATGCAGAAAGATAGGATTTATATACTTGATGATATAAAGAATCAGATGGATTTCCTCCAAATTTGAGATATAGGAAAATAGGATAATTTTGTTGTGAATCCCATCCATATTTTTCAATCATTTGAAGACATTTTGTAAAATCTAATTCTTGAGCATCTGATGCCATATTATCACAACGAACACAAGGTTGATCTGGATTTTGTTTTGACGGGAATATATCTAAATGAATAATACGAACTTTAAATTTCGTTAAAGCCAATTGAAGAGATTCATAAGAGGGATGTCCTTGAATCGGTGAATCTTCTAAATAAGTATAATAAGATCCAGGATAATAATAATCCGATAAAATAAAATCTTGATATTGATTGCTTACAGGATTTTTAAATTGAATAGGAACATTTCCTTGCAATAATAAATAACTATTTCCTTTTTCTTTCGAAATTTGATTGTATTGATATAAAGCAGGATTTTCAATATTACTTGTTTGAAAACTTTCTGAAAGATTACCTCGATTAAAACAATTTAATGTTAAAAAATTATATTTTTTCTTTTTTAATATATCAAACATAATATTTCTCAATTCAGAACCTCTTAAAAAATTCATCACTCCAAATATACATAATAATAACACTACCCATGTTATCTCACCCCATCTCTCTGATATTGAACTTACACCAATGGATAAAGCAATTGATATATAAAAAACATATGCAATCAAAGTTGCAAATACCTGATAGTAAATATTATCACCTACTGGTTTCCAATAAGTATGAAAATATAAATGAATAAATGAAACAAATATGAATAAAAAGAATAGACCTATGACAATAAACATGTTTGTATTAAATGGTGTCCATGATTTAACATAACTTAAAGAATAAGCTTGATATAAAATACCAAATACAATTGCAAAAGATGTAATTACAATTAAAATCGATACATAATCAACCCAACCATAAATATTTTGATAATATTGTTGAAGAGGATTTTTATTTTCAATATTACATGTTTTATCTTCAACTGCAATCAATACAGGAGTTGTAAAGATAATGAATAAAAGAAATGTATAAACCACCAATACAACACGATATTGAAGAATCCATTTTGTTGTCTCCACTGGAATCGATATCATCAAACCTCTATTTATAGAAATGATATTTTATTCATCACTTTCATCGCCACTACTATTTGATATCATCATCTTCTTTTTATGTCTTCTTCTCTCTTGAAATTCAATTGTCTTCATTACTCTTGGTTGTTCATGATGATCATCTTCATGTTTTTTTTCTTGTGTTCCAGATTTATATGCAATAAATTGAGTATATAAATCCAATTTATGATTTTGTTTAACTACTTGTGGATCTACTTCTTCATCATCTTCATGATAACCTTTGCGACGCACTCTCTCAATCTTAGATCTCTTCTCTTCTTCTGTAGGTCTTTGATGTCTTGATCGATATCCTGATTCAATTTCACGATCTATCTCTTTTTCAATCAAAGAAGCTTGTTCTTCAATCATATGATGATATTCAATAGGTATATGTTCATCACGATGTTGAATCTTTGAGAGTGGTTTGAGTGTAGGATATTTGGTAGGATCAATTTGTTGAATCGTTGTATTTCGAATAGGTTCCATCTGTTTCATAGGTTTTACATCATGGCATTTATCCATAAATCCTTGATATAATGAAGAATATTCATCATATAAAACATTCCGATCATCCAAGACAAGATCTTTTTCAATATGATTTTTCACTTCACGATAAAGAGTATTAATATTTGCACAAGTTTGAACAAGAAGAGGTTCTTGATGAATAATGGGAAGATTCCATTCAATTGAATTTTTAAGTATATAATAAGAATAGAAGAAGAGTAATTTCTTTTTATTCATCACAAATGGTTTAAAATCATCTTTGTAATCTTCATACATTTTTTGAATATAAAATTGTTTTTTTTCAGATTTATCTTTTACAATATGTAATAGAATATCCCATAAAGACCAAATCCATAATGACCAAAACTCTTCTTCCACACCTTGAACAGGTTTTACATCTTTTGTATCAAAAACAACAGCTTGTATATTCTCTTTCTTTTTCATCTGTTCCACTTTTTCAATCCAAAGATGCCAATAGACACAATTGGAGAAAGTTCCCATTGTTTTAGATGTAAGATTCCATAATATTTCATTTAATGCTAATTTGATATCACTATCTTGTTGAGCATGAATGAAATGATAGATTTGATCAATACTTTTAGCAATCATATGTTTTTGAATCGATTCCTTTTGATAAAATGTTTTATCTAAACGTGGTAAAGATTTAGGTGTAAAGATAATGTTCTTTTTACTCAATGTAACAAGTGCAGTGCATTCAGCAAAGAGATGACGTATTTCTTGATCATTTTTAGTGAATACTTCATGTTTTTTTGTAGGATATTTTGAAGTATATCTTTGATAATCTTTTTGACGTTTTAAGAGATGAAGATAGAGATGAGGATTTTGAATATTGACAGATTTTAAATAAACTTGAAATAAAGAATCCCAAATTTGCCCATTCATTCCAGAAGTATGTAATTCAACAACCCATTTTAACGCATCTTCTAATTTTTGATTCATCATCGAATTTTGATAAATTGTTACAACATCCATTCGTTTATATCCACGAATTGAAACACCTTTTAAATCAACAGGTGGACGCAAATCAATGACCATATAAGGTTCTGGTATATTCATATTTTTGATCTTATGATTGAAGATGAAAAAATTGAAAAAGTAAAAACGAATAAATCTATTTTGTATGTAAATAATCTTGAATACGTTGAACATTTTGTTGATAATTCTTTCCTAAAATACGTAATACATCTTCTTTTTGAATTTTCTTTTTATCTTTTAATTCTTTATATAATGAAGGATTCTTTAACAAGAAATAAGTAAAAGTGTCAAACCATGCACGACGATTCATACTTTCAAAAGATTTAGGACGTTGGAAGAAACAGAGAGCTTGATATAATTTTTCATTTCGATATTTCAAATCTAAACGGCGATAAATTGTTTCCATTAAAATAGAAGAATACGTAGTATCTTTTGATAATACTTTAGGAAGACGAATTTCAGACATTCCAAATTCTTCCGATATCTTCTTTAAATAAGTATAGGATGGTTTATATTCAAAACCTTTCATCACAACTTCAGCCATTTCATTATGCCACCATTGTTGATGTATATACATATTTTCATTCGTGACTTCATATGGTTTTAAATAAGCTTGATAAGTAAGTCCAGCAAAGATGGAGAGGACTTGTTGAAGTTGAAGAGTAGGAAAATGATCAAAAATGCGTAATTCAATACCAACACGATCTTCTTTCATATATTTCTCATATTTCTCTTTATGAAAAACAGGAGTATAGGAGATTTGTTTCGTATTATAATTGACATAAACTTCGATAAATTTATTATCTTTTTTAAAATATTCACGAATCCAATCATTCGAGAGAGGTTCCATCATTTTAGTATAATTGCGAGTGCGAATATCAGGACCGATTTGGAGATAGTTATCGATGGGGCGAATATGTGATTTTTGGAAAAGTAAAGAGTAATAATCACGAAGATCTTTAGAAGGATGAGAATTGATATCACCTTTTTTATAATCTTTGTAAGCATCTGAAGTTAAAATACGTTCTTCCAATTTATCAAAATTGAAAACAGGTTTTCCATTTTGACGATATACAGGAGTTTCGACAAAAGCATAAATGGCAGTTTGTTTTCCTTCTTTGACAGCACTCTTTAAATCATCTTCATTGACATAATATTTGGAAATTTGATGTGTAGGAGCACCTTGAAGAAAAGTAATGTCAGAAGTTCCATAATTTGAATAAGCTCCAACAAATTGACGAAGACTGGTTCTTGCCAATTTACCATTATCTCCAAAAGCTTCTTCAGAAGGTGAAGTAAAATGAGAAGCTAAAAGTGGTTCAAGCAATTGATATTTATTTGCTAAAGTAGCACATTCTTGCATAAAACGTTGTGGAGTTGTTTTTGGATGATAAGGTGGTGTCACCCATATATGATAAGATCCTGAATAATCAGGTTCAATGACATGATAATCAAAAGTAAGAATATCAAAGATTTCAATCGATTCACCGACAGATCCAATGTGGTGATAACTGATAGGACCAAGAACATCGGTAAATTTTTTGAAGATTGGAAGATGATTAACGATACGGAAAAATGTATTTTCAAAATTCATAAGTTCATGATATTGATCTTCAAAAGCATTTTTGCGAAAATGAACAGTTGTAAATTCAATCACAGTGGTCTTTTGAGAATGATCTGGAACAGGAATATGAAAACGAAACATATCACATGCCGATTTGTAAAATTGTTTTTTATCATCTTCATCTTTAAAATCATAATCCACCTTCTCTTCCATCATATCACGTAATACCTTCAAATATTTCTTTTCAATTTCTATAATGTCTTTATATTCAATTTTTTTGGTAAAATTTGAACTAAAAAGATCATCAGATTCTTTATTTTCGGAGATATAAAGATTTTGACGAATTCCTTCATTATCCATGACAAAATCCATCATTACTTCATGAATAGGATAATTTTGAAGAATATCTTGAAGACGATCTTTGATAGTTTTATAGAAATCACCATTATAATAAGATGTAAAATCAGTCATAAATTGGTCAAAAATACTTTTTTCCATAATATTTTCAATTTGATATTCATAATCCCAAAGATCTTCGAGAAGAAGATTATTTTGAGAATTTTGACGATGAATGATATGATAAAAGAGAAGTGGATGATGATACATGGAATAGATGGAGATGAAGAATTTGACTCTTTCAATATTTTTTTTGATTTGACTCTTTTCATTTGATCTTTGGAAATAGAGAGGATGGTCGAGAGGATAAAGTTCTTTAGCTTTTGCTTTACGGAAAAGGTCATATAAAATAACTAATTCTTGAGCAAAATTTTTTTCTTCATCTGTTTTTGCATAATCAAAATAGTATTTGCCAATGGGGACTTTCATCCATTGAAAATAGTATAGAAGAATATATGAATTGAGAAAGATATAACCAGAAGAATCGTTTAGAGTGCTAAACATGGTTTTGGGAAAAAAGTGAGAAGAGAATTCAGGAGGAAAGTCACGTATATTTTTTTGAAAACGAATTCTCATTTCATGTTCAATACCGATTCCCCACATGGTTTTTTGAATGACCATACGTTTCATTTTCTTTTTAGGAACGAGAGAAGGTGTTTTGATAAACTTCTCTTTTGATTTCTTAATTATTTTCTTTTTGGAATCTGTCATCTAAGATAGAGTTATGTTTTTTTTATCAAAAAAAAATATCTTCAAAAAATAATGATCATTAAAAAAAATGAGTCAAACTCCAAATTATATAGAAGTTTTGAAAAAAAGATTACAACAACAGCAACTTGTTCGTAAAAAAATTGAAATGCAATTAATAAAACAAAAAAAAATTCAACAAAAAATAATTCAACAAATTCGACAACAAAAACAAATAAAACCACCCAATCCTCATACAGATATTCTACCTACTGATAAACAAGTAGAACTTTTAAATAACCCTTCATTTATCTCTTCATTATCAACACCTCCTTTACCACAACCACCACCACAACGAAATACATTAACCATTCAAATGGGTCCAAAACCACTCATTATGCCAAAAATAACACCAGCAAAACCACCCTTAATTCCAAATGAAAAAGAAATAAATGAGAAAGAGACAAATGAAATAGATAAAGTAAAAGAATATTTATCAAATGTATTAACCCCTGATGAAGTATCAAATGCACCTATCCAAGAGGATGCAAATAGGATTGAAAATGAAAATAAAAATGAAATAAAAGAAGAATGGTATACGATTCCGAGAGAACCAAGATTACCTAAAAATTCACCAAAAATACCTCAAATTCAGATTTATGGATCTTTTAATACAGGAACAAATTTATTAGTAGTTTTGTTTGAAAAAATATTTAAAATACAGATACCAAGAGTAGGTTCTGCTAAAAAATGGAAACATACACTTGAAATTCAAAATTTTCCTAATTATTTTCATATTCTTTTTGTTAAAAATCCATTCTCTTGGTTTCAATCAATGTTAAAACAATCTTATAATCTTATTATTCCCAATCGTCAAAATCTTTTACATCAACCCGTTATGATGAAAGCACATCATGACATGTGGAATGGTGATTCATTTAATCGACATTTTAGTTCTATTTCGAAATTGTGGTTTTATTATTATCAAATGTATATGAATTTTGCGATTAAACATTCAAATACATTTATTATTTCATATGAAGAGATTTTATATGATAATGATCGTTTATTTCAAAAATTTTCAGAAATTTTTAATTTACCACTTCCTTCCAATTTTGATAAAATACGTAATGAAGCCATGAAACGTCCTGCTAAAAATCATGGTAATTGCAACAATTTAAATAAAGCTTTAAAAGCAAATCAATTAGAGATTCTTTTTACAAAATATACAAAACATGATGTAAAACGTTTCTTTGATGATGTTCCACTCAAAATGATTATTCCTTATCATCAAAGATTATGGGATTTACAAAAATGGAAAGATCATTTTGAATTAGAATAGAAAAAAATAAAAATAAAAATGAATATAATAGAATGTCATTTCAACCTATTACTTCTTTCAGTGATAATAAAGATATATTAAAAGAAATCATAATATATTCTCCATTTAATTGTGGTAGTAATTTATTAGAAAAATTATTAAAAACATTATTTTCATCTATTGATTATAATATGGATTTACTTCCTTGGAAACATAAAGTAGTTGATATTGAATATATGCCAAATCGTTTACATATATTTATTATAAAACAACCATTTAGTTGGTTTTTATCAATTTTGAAATCACCTTATGATTTAAGAATAGATAAAAAAAAATTATTTAAAAAACCAGTAGAACTAAAACCCCCTCATATAATTAAAACACCATCAACTAAATTTGATAATTTATGTGATGTTTGGATTACATATTATCAGAAATATAAAGAATTTATAAAAAATGAAACACATATGAATTGTATTTTTATAACATATGAAGATCTATTATATCAATCTGAAGAAGTTATGATTTATTTTAGCCAATTATGGAATATAACATTACCAGAAAATTATAAACAAATTATTGAAAATATAATGAAAAAACCTGCAAAAAAACATGGATTATGTAATGATTATGAAAAAGCATTAGATGCAAATCGTTTTAATTTTTTACAACAAAAATATAAAAATGAATATCCAGAAGCTATTCCTTTATTTTTTGATTATTTAGAAAAAAAGAATATAACCATTGATTCTCATCATCAAAAGTTATGGTTTATTCAAGAATGGAATGAGCTGTTGAAAGAGCTCCCTCTATCCAACCCTGATGTAGGGAATAATTCTCTCCAATAATAAATAAAGATTGATTTGAAAAAGGTTGAAGTATTTTATGTGAAATGATTTTGTAATCCTTCTGTTTTTTCCAAAGTCCTTCACCACATGGCCAATAATATTTTTTTGTGAAAATGGGATTTGGAATATCTTTATTTGGAAATATTTTTTGTAAACCTTTTTGAAGATAAGATTCATCTTCATTTTGTTCAATTCTCTTTTGCATTTTTTTAGCATAATAACCATCTGTATAACTGACTAATATCATTCCTGTCTCTTTTTGAATTGGAATGATATATCGAATTCCATGATTCGTAGTTGTTTTTATTAAATCATGAAACCAAACTTGATGATCTTCATTAGGAGGATAAATAGCATAATAACGAAGAAGAGGAATACATTCGATGCTATTTAAATCATTTTGAATGGTTTGTAAGATGCGTAATTTCATAAGAGTAGGTTTAGGAACAGCAAGTATTAATTTCTTTGTTTGATAGATCTGTTTTTTTCCTAATGAATTTACTTTTACAAAATAATGATAACCATCATATTCAATATCAGACACTTCATTTTTTAATTTTAGATGAAAATTTGTTTTTCTTTGAAGATGTTGTAAAAGAAGTTGAGTGATTTGTGAAAAACCTTTTTGTAAAACATAAAATTGAATATTAGGACGAAAATCAAGATGAAAAAGATGAATTGCATAACGAGCATTGGTTTGAGTTAATTCAGAAGTGTAACCAAAAGAATCTTTTAAAAATTTGATTTCAGAAGGTGTTAATATCTTCTTTGCATATTGAAGATAAGTCATTTGATCAAGATCTTTTGAATCTGGATATTGTAAAGAGTGTTTGCGAACACGATTCATGAGGTCATTGGCATTGTATGTTTTATAGGGAGAAGAAGGGATAAAATTTGTTTTTGATGGAATGGGAATGATTTGTTTTTGTAAACCTAATTCATGAATAAGTTGAATGAGATATTTATGATTTTGATTAAATCTTCCCGCACCAGCTTCAATTTGATAAGATTTCTTTTTAAATTGAAAATACTGAGTTTGAACACGACCTCCCCATATATCTTCTTTTTCTACAATTAAAACTTTATAATCTTTTTTCTTTTTAGATAATTGATATGCATAATATAAACCAGCCATTCCTCCACCTACAATCAATTCATCATATTCCATTTTATTACTCTATCTTGAAATCCTATTTTTTATCTTCTTAAAAATTAGATCAAATTCATTCAATATAAAGAAATGCGTCCAAGAAAGAGTTCAATGAAAGTGATAAAAAAGAAGGGTTTGAAGGTGGTAAAAGGTAAATCGATGGTTGCTACAGATTCTCGTTGTGCAGTTTGTAGTGAAGGTTCAGTATTAACAAAAGAAGGAAAGGTGAAGAAGAAGTTACCAAAGACATGTTATTCGATGGAAAGTTTGATCAAGATTGCAAAAGCATATAATAAAACAAATCCAAATTCACCAATTCAAATAAAACCGGATATGGATAAAGATAAGTTATGGAATATTATTCGAAATAAATTATCAGGTGTATGTTCTTATGATGAATATTGTTGGAAAAAAATAGATTTTATAAAACGTTTAAGAGACAATGAGATCAATCATTACACATTTAAACCAGAAAAACCTGAAGAATGGAAAAAGAATCAATATACATGGTTAAATACATATGATATTTTGTTTGTCATGAAACAATATGAAAAGATGCATGATGATTTTTGGTTTGGTGGAGTAGTTCCTGCAGATTGTCCTGTTAAAATCACATGTGAATTATCGAATATTGAACCCAAAAAAATGTTAGGAGGTGGGATTGATAAAATGGGAGTAGTTTTTAATTTGGACACATCTGAACAAGATGGATCACATTGGGTAGGAGTGTATGCAACATTTAACAAACAACATGCAGAAATTGATTATTATGATTCCTATGGAGAACCGGCAACACCTTTAATTAAAAAGTTTTTAGTTCAATTGGCAAGTAAATTTGACAAGTCAGGTATAAAACCAACATTAATCTATAATGATCGAAGACATCAATATGGAGGAAGTGAATGTGGTGTCTTTTCAATGAATTTTATTTTGGAAAGATTAAATGGAACATCGATGTATGAGATTTCAAAGATGGATATATTAGATAAAGATATGAATTATTTGCGTAATATTCTTTATACCATCACAGATGAAGATAAAAAGAAGATGGAAAAAATGGTGAAAAAAAGATGATTATAAAGAAAGAGTAATAAAAGAAGAGAAGAATGGATAAAATAATATCAGCAAGGAGGGAGACAGTATTGAAGGCATATGAACATGCTAAAGCGGAGAATCATTTAAGATATTTAGAAGGGGATGATAAGGCAACATCAGAGTATATTTATCCAAATCAGATCATGGATGCGAATTATATCGTAGATGCGTTTTATAGGAATCATCGACGAGTGATAAGTATTGCAAAGAAGACGAAAGTGGGAGCGGATGGTTTAATGATTGAAATAGCGAAGATATTAACGACACATCCTGATGATGATTTTGTGGTAAATCTGTCGAATGTTCGAATTATTACGGGAATGAGTAATAAAGGATGGGAGACTGATATGATAGAGAAGGCACCAGCATGTTTTAAAGATAAGATATTTCATCATGGAAAATTATCGAGAGCAGATTTAACAAATATGAGGAATGGATTGATTATTATAGATGAGATAGATACAGGAGATAAAGAATTTCAGGTTTTGCATAATACATTGAAAGAGGCGGGTGTATTGGATGTGAGGCATATGGAAGAGAATAATAATCGTTTTGTTTTTATAAGTGCAACAATGATTCGAGAATTATATCATTTGTATCAATGGGGTGAATTGCATGAATTATATAAGATGACAATACCGGAATCGTATATAGGTCATATGGATTTTTTGAGAAGAAGTTTAATTCAGGAATTTTATTCATTGGAAAATACAGAAGAAGCAGAGAGATGGGTGCAAGAGGATATTTTGGATTATTATGGTGTGGAATATCGTGTTCATATCGTAAGAGTGAATCAAAAGACAGTAGATATTGTTCAGAATGCATGTATTCGAAAAGGTATATTATTTCGTAATCATACATCAGCAGATCGTTTAACAGAAGATGAGATTCAGGAATTTTTTAAAGAACCTTTGACAAATCATATTGTATTGGGAGTAAAAGGATTCTTTCGTAGAGCGAATTTAATTCCGAATCGTTGGAAGATGCGTATAGGATGCACACATGAATTATATACTGAAAGTGTAGATAATAATGTTCAGATACAAGGATTAGTTGGAAGAATGACAGGATATTGGAGAGAAGTAGTAATAGAAGGTGGTTATAAGACAGGTCCTCATCGCACTTCAATAAAAGCAATTGAAGAATATGAAAAATCATATGAAGATCCTTTTGGTTGTCAATCTTATACAACATCAGGTTTTAGAAAGAAAAATGGAAAATTGACAACGAATGATGCAACGATGTTATCTGCACATAATATTGAAAATTTAGTTCCGATTTCATTACCAGATATGCATCATCCTTGTGCAAGAAAGATATTGATTATGAATATAACAGTAGATGAAAGAAAGAAGATAGATGAATGGACAGCAAGGAAGACAAAGATTCGAGAAGTGATGAAGATTGCAGAGGAGAAGATGAGAGAAGTGGTAGATATGTATAAAGAGTATGAAGCTCATTTTTGGAATATGGATACAGAAGAGAAGAAAGAGAAGTATGGGTATGTGAAGATGAAAGAATCGAATGCATTTAGTTCAACTACGAATATTCATAAAGAGATTCAGAAGAAAAATGTGTTAATGATTTATTTGCATGAATTGGAGATTATTTTCAGTCCTTGGAATGGTAAAAGGGTGTTAGAGGTATAATTTTGATATAGTTATTTTTTATAAATGATAAATAAAATGGATTTATTTTATTTAAAAATAGGAATAAAGATTATTTGTTTGAATAGGTTTCATTTGGGAGGGCATAGATAGCGCGTTTTCTCCAGAGGAGACCATAATGTTTAAATTGAGATTTCTTTTTTTGTTCATCACGATATTGTGGATACATTTCCATAATTTTATATAATTTGTAACGAATACATACTTCACCATTTCTTGCATAATGATTAAGTTCGAATTTTTCACGATCATCGGGAGTAAAGAAGTCTTTCATCATGAAGGGTCCAGTGGGAGATAAGGAATTAGGTCCATAATAATTATTATTTACATTTTGAACAACACGATCAATGCATTTTTTCATAATAGGATTTTTAGGTTTACATATCATAAAAGCGTTATAGATACCACCATCTAAACAGATATTATCACCTCTTGTTTTTTGATTCCAATCATTGACAAAATATTCTTTTTCTGTCAAAGCAATTAATTTAAATCCATTGCAACATTTATATTTAATATCGAGATAGATTCCACCTAATTTGTATAAGATACAATATCTCCAAAGATCAGCACGATAAGCACCTGGTATAAGAGCATCATAAGCATTTAAAATGGTTTCATCAAAATTTTCTTTAATAAAATGACGACATTCTTGATCATCATAAAGATGATGTTGAAATTCAGGATTATCTTCTTTTAAGGATTGTACACAAAGAGCCATTTTATCGGGTAGTTTTTTGGAACTCCAAGTTTGATAGATATGAAGGGGAATGATGGGTTTATATTTTTTGTGGAGAGGAAAAGGTTTTTGAAGATATTCTTTTTCAAGAGTATAAAGATTATCATAAAATTGGTTAGAAGTGACAGAATGAATATTAAATTTTGTTATTTTTGATGGGGAATTTTTGTTTAGTTTTTGATTTGAAAATCCTTCCCAAGAATGAGATAGATATTGATTTAAATGATAGAAAATAAAAAATAGAAGTAATATAATTATTAATCGATATATTTTGGATTTCATTATAGAAACAATGAAAGTTTCCTCTAATAAAGAATGGAAAATTATTTTTGATAACGAATATTTTTGGTAGTTAATATTTTCCATATTTCTTTTTTATCTTTTGGAGGAAGATCAGATGGCATAAAAGTGATGAATTCTTTATAATTTTTATCTAATATTGTTTTTCGGAGAAGAGTAGAATGCATTTGAGGGAAAGGTGTGGATAGTATTTTGACATGTAATTTTGGATGACGTTTGACTAAAAAATCAAAACGACTATTTGCACTATTTTTTTTTGATTTAATTAAATAAATATTAGAAGGTTTTTCACCTTTTTTCAAAAGACGATTGACTAAACCATATGCAGAGACAACAGGTGAAGGAGCATAAGAGGTAATGATGATAATTTTGGTTTGTTGGGTTTCTTGAGGATATTTTTTATGAAGATAAGAGAGGAAAATTTCCCAAATAGCCATGGCTTGTTTTACATTGACAACTGGTATTTTTCCATTTTGAACTAATTCCTGATATTTTTGAATATATTCTTCTTTAGTAAGATCATTGGATAATTGTTTGTCATAAGGTTTGAGAAGTTCAAACATATCTTTCACAGGAATATTTTTGAATGAATAGAGAGAAGGTTCTAAAGGTCGAGAATGAAAAGAGAGGAAGATATAAATTTTAGAAAATGGAGATTTTGAACGCAATAATTCTTCAATCATATGAAGATGAGCAACATGGGGTGGTTTAAAAGATCCTGGCAAGATTGCGATTTTCATAGATAAAAATCCTCTATTATAAGTAAATATAAAATATCATAAAGAAATAGAGATTTGAGATGTTTTTATTGTATGTATTAGAAGGTTGTCCTTATTGCAAAAAAGCGATTGAATTATTAAAGTCACATAAAGCGAAATATCATACAATTGTAGTTCCACAAGATGATAAAATCAAAACTCAATATAAAAAAGATACAGGAATGAAAACATTTCCGATGGTATTTATATCAACAGGATGTGAAGGATCCAATCATTACATGAAGATAGGAGGAAGCACAGATTTAGAGAAGTATTTTCAAAAAATGGATGAAATGAAAGAAGAAGGAATGTCATCTATGATTTTATCTAAAATGTCTGAAAACATAAAGAAATAAAATATCATGTGACAATATAAAGAAATCAAAAATGATGCAATACGTTTATCTTGCTCTTCTATTCTTTGTGCTTTCACCTGGTGTTCTTCTCACTCTTCCTCCTGTAGGTAAGAAGATCTGGATGAGTGGTCAAACCTCATGTATGGCTGCGTTTGTCCATGCCATTGTCTTTGTTGGAGTTCTCTGGCTAATTCGTGAATATCGTGTTGTAGAAATGTTTGAAGATAAACCCAAAAATCCAGTAAAACCTCCTCAAAAACCTAAAATGGAAACACATTATTAAAAACAAAAATAGATAATATTTATTTCAAATGATAAAATATATGATTTGAAGATAGAAAGATGGAATATATCTGGATAGGAGTATTATTTTTTTTGCTTTCACCTGGTGTTCTTATAACTCTTCCTTCTGTTGGAAATAAGATGTGGATGAGTGGTAAAACCTGTTGGTTAAGTGCTTTGATTCATGCTTGTATTTTTTCTGGAATAATTTACTTTTTACAAAATAGAAATGAAGAGGGATTTCGTATAAGAAGAGTAGTGGATACACCTGTTTTTCAGAGTGATGAAAAAGGTGATTTTAGTAAAAGACGAGAAGATACACAAGCTCAATTAAAATCGGAATTATTGGGTAAAGAGAAATCTTTTTCAGATAGAACTTTTGATTCAGCGATAAAACCGGATATGGATCATCCTGAAATAAAAAAAATGGAAGATTCTTTAAAAGAAAAGAGAGATGAAATGAAGAAAGAAGATAAAAAAGTAATGAAACAAGAAGGAGAACTTCCTCCTCCTGTTCCAGTCGTATTTAATCCACCCCCGAATAGTTTAACCATTTTATAAAAAAAATCTAAGTCACTAATAGAAAGAAATTAAAATGATACAATATGTATATTTGGCAATTCTCTTCTTTGTGCTTTCGCCTGGTGTTCTCCTCACTCTTCCTCCTGTAGGTAAGAAAATTTGGATGAGTGGTGAGACATCTTGCCTTTCAGCATTTGTGCATTCCATTGTTTTTGTTGGAATTCTTTATTTGATTCGTGAATATCGTGTAGTAGAGATGTTTTTGGATAAGAAAAATCCTTTTATCACAAGACCAAGAAACTAAGGCTGGAGCAAATACAAATATTTCATATCTTAAATACGATAAGAAGCCATAGCAAGATCATTTTCTTTTTGAATTTCTTCATTTAATTTTTTAACATAATCATTGTTCTTTTGAATATCTTGATTCAAACGATCAAAATCATCATCACGGATCTGTTTTTGTTCATAAGTGGGGATGATTTTCTTTTCATTTTCATAATTACCTCCTACATAAAATTGTCCTGTTCCAACATCTTCACAATATTGACATTGGAAATCATATTGACAGATACCAATTTTACCTTCTTTATTCTTCTCTTTATCTACACAAACACCTCTTAAACATCCAATAGGACAACGAATAAAATTACGACCATCACCTTGACGAGGCATTTTAATTTCATATTGTTTGATCATTTTATTTTGTTGCATGGTTTGTTGGATAAGACGAATAAAGATGTAGATGACAAGTAAAACGAGGAAGAATATAATGACAGAGATAACGAATTGAAGAGGATTTTCAAAGATAGAATTGGAAGATTTATTTTTAACAGGCATATGATATTATCTATTAGAAGATAATATAAAAGTTTGTGAATCAAATGAAAGATTCGTTTTATCACAAACAGCTCGATTTAATTTTTCGATAGATCTACAGATTTGAAGTGGAACTGCAGGTTTTTCTACAAACATATGCATTTTAATCAATTCTTTAAAAATTTTACTTTCACAATAAATAAAAACTGCAATTAAATATTTTTGATGAATGGAATATAATTCACGATTTAATCCAGATTGTTTGATCATATAGGGAATCGATAAATTAGATAAATGATTCACATCAATAATAGAGATTAGTTGATGATTTTGTTTTTTACATTGTAAAAGGATTTCTAAATATTCTCTTTTATACTCTTCAAAATTCTCATCCGTCACATCTACATTATGAAAACGAATATATAAAAATGGATGTTGACTTACATCAAATGTTGCCAGCTTCATACCTATATGTTTGTATTATACATCTTTTTATACTTTTTAACTAATCTTATCAAATGGAATCAATATAAAAAATCATAAGTTTCTTTATATAGTGGTTTTTTTTTGATAAAAATGGAATCAATATAAAAAAAATCATAAGTTTCTTTATATAGTGGTTTTTTGATAAAAATGGAATCAATATAAAGAATTATAAGTTTCTTTATATATTGGTTTTTTGATAAAAATGGAATCAATATAAAGAATTATAAGTTTCTTTATATATTGGTTTTTTGATAAAAATGAATGGTGTTCGAAGAACTCATGCCCACTTCGTGGGCTGGCGCCAGGCCCAAAGGGCCATGTCGTTCTTCTCAAAAGGAATGGTTTTCCTGCGGAAAACCATGATATAGTCGGCTCACTCATACCCACTTCGTGGGTAGAGTTCGCCGAAACGCGACCCTCCCCTGTGGGGGGGTCGCGCCGGCGTAGTGAGGCCTTGGCCTCACGAAGCCGTCTGCCGACGTCAGTCGGCTATGTTGATCCGAAGGATCAACATGTTGCAAGCTTTGCTTGCAATTTTAAAAGATGTTTTTTGATAAAATGGAATCAATATAAAGAATCATAATTTTCTTTATATAGTAGTTTTTTTAAATAAAATAGATTTTAATAATTATATTTGTTGGGTTGATTGAGGATGGTAAATTCGAAGACAAGAGTATTTTCTTGGCCACGGAAATCGAAGAGTTCTCCATCAGAAGTGACAAATTCAATATCCATAAAAGGAAGACGTGGAAGAGGTGGATTAAATGATTTGGTAATACCACCATAAGGGAGGGTAGATGAATTGATCACGGTGTTACTAAAGAAGTTTTGGAAAAGTGGTAAAATGGCATAACTATTTTCAGCACCAATCGAAGTTGAATTAAAATTCCAGAAATCTTTGATACGTAGGAAGATGACAGGTTCAATTTGAAGTTGGAAGATATTAGGTGAATATAATAAACTCATGTTCTGAAAGATATTACCACTTAAAGCAGTAATGACAGCAGAAGCACTTCCAGTAAGATCTTCAATAAAGATGGTTCGATCATTTTTAATTTGATAAATTTGAACAGGATATTTATTTCCCATTCCATCATTTAAAATCACATAATCATCAACATAAAAGAGTGATGTGAAATCACAATTATTAGCTACTACTTTATAAATATTATAATCTTGATCAGATGTTTCACCCGTTGCTGTAACAGAAGTCACATGAATATATGTTAAATCGATTTCTTTTGAATAATAAGTTTGATTTGTAAAACCAATTGTAAAATCACATGAATTAATTTTACATGGAGAACAAGATGTATTAGTAGTATGATTAATATTATAGACAAAATCAAAACCTGTTGCACGATTGGATTGAATTCTTAAACATTTATTAATTGGATTTTGAGAAAAATTAAATTTAGATTCTAAACTAATAAAAAGATCACCATATTTACCATTCATGGTATCTAATAACATTTGATTTGAATATTGTCCTTGAGGAATTTGTATGGTTGAAATCTGTTGATCATATTCAGAAATGAAAAAATTATAATTTGATTGATTAATATTATAATAAGTATTTGGAATAATAGCTTCAATTAAAGATGCACCTACAATATCACGCCACTCTTGAGGAACGTTTGTTCGATAACGATTTGAATTTGGATATTTATTAAGATCACGATCACGACTCATTACAACGAATTTTTTAGTCATTCGTCCTTGAGTGACATTTGGTTCAGGTGCTTTAATAATTGTTTGTGTATAATCATTTTTTTCAATTTGCATATTTTGTTTAATGGCTTGGGGATATTGACCAAATTGATTAGAGTTATTTTGAAAAGGATACATCTCTCTATTTTTAAAATCGATATTTTATTTTTTTTCTTTAGACGGAATTGGGAATCGTATTGATTTAAAAAAAAAGATATATAATGTATTTATAGTAAAAAGGATGATTTATCAAGAATTTCAATCTCAAAGAAATAAAAATGCATTAATTGCTTTTATTCAAGATAGTATTCAAAATGATTTGAAAAAAAAAAATATATCGATTCATCCTTATCAAGATGGTATTCAAGAAACAATGAATTATGTTCAACAAAATGTTTCTGATAAAGTTCCTTATGGAGTCTCTTCGGAAGATTATTTAATGATGATGAATAAAAAAGTATTTTCTTTAATTACTCCTGTGATTAAAAAGGATGTTGAAGAAAAAATTGAAAAAGAAAAGAATAACTATACAATCATACCTCCTCGACGTATGATAAGTATGAATACTCAACCCAAAGAACATTTTAAAAATTCTTCTTCAAATAGAATACAACCTGTCACATCTGTGAAACAAGATCCTACTTTTGATCCTGTCTTATTAAAACAATATGAAAATATACCTATTGCTGATTATCCTTCACCTTCTGATCAAAAAGAAAAAGAGAGTGATATGAATCAAAGAATTGATCAATTACAAATGGAGAGAAATGAGATTTATCCTAAACCCAGTAAAGTTCATTTCCAAGACCCTATCTCTGATTTACCTAAAGAATCTGTTCATAATATGTTCCAAAAAAGAAATAAAGATTACAAAAATGAATATGAGGCTATTCCAATTGATCATTTTGAAGAAAATACAGTTGAATATTTTAAAAATGAACAAAATAATCAAGTATCTGGAAAAGAAGTAAGCACACGAGAAATGGATACACGCACTTATCATTTAAATATACCTGAATTTGATCGTCAAAAGATCCTTTATGATCAAAAAATAGATAATCAAAAAGATATTTCAACTCAAGAAGGTATGAGTTTTTCACCATTTAATCATGAAAAACCTCAATTAAAATCAGTTATTTTACCTGCTCCTATTGAAAATTATGAGAAGAAATATCGTATTATGATTAATTCATTAGATCGTAATAAATATCTTTTTCCTTATCAAAATGATTTTGAGATAAAATTTAATCCAGCATCTTCTTCTTATCGTTTTGATGCATATGTAGATTCATATGGAGAAATTATCTATACTGGTAAAGAAATAGTTTATAGTGATAGTTCTATAGGAGCAACCATTCCTATTACTTTTGATAATATTCGACAAATAGTATTATTAGAAGTTTTAGTTCCTGTTATTGGTTTTTATGCAGGTGGACGAGGACCCGTTGTATTTAATAGCGCTGTTCCTGCTACAGGACAAACCACAACATTTGAACAATATAATCCTATTGCAACTCGAACAACAGGTATTCCCCAAGGTGTTTATAAAGAACCATTTCTTTATTTAATAGTTCCTGAATTAGAACAAAATTTTTATTCAACGGATAATGTAGGTAATCGAGCTTTTTCTAAATTAATTCCTGAATTTTCATCCAATACAGGTTTTATCTCTGTTTACACATCTACATTTACAAAGTTGTATCCTGATGGTAGAACTGATTTCTATCGTTATGATCCTATTACCAAAGGGAAATTAGATAAATTTACTCCAAAGATTTGTAATTTCCGTGGTAAAGAATATGATTTTGGTATTGATAAATTAATTATTGATAAATTTGAAAGAAGCACATTACGTTATTCAGGATATTGTGGAAATGAATATTATACAACTCATTTCTTTATTAAAAAAACAGATGCAAGTTATGCCAATTATTGCACTCGTTTTGCAACGTATCGTAAAGATTGTGATACATTAAGTTCAACACCTCTTGTTCCAGGTGATCTTCTTTATTTCTATAATACTCTTCCTGTTGAACAAGATATTATTTATTTCCAACCTAATATTCAAGTATTTAATTTCACAAATATAGATGCTGATACTGTAAAAATCAATGCAGGATATGTAAAAGATGGAGATACTCGTTATCTCAATTTCCAAGATTTTATACCAGGTGGTAATACAAATACTTTTGAAATATATAATCAATATTATATTGCTTTCAGTATGAATGTTCCTGGTCATATTGGATTAAAAACATATTATTTCCGAATTGTTGGATTCCAAGATGGAGATGTTTTAGTCAAACGCACTGCTGTATTTGATACATATATTCAAATTTCTCAAATTGCAAAATTCGGATTTGTTAAAAATAATCCTCAAGGAATTCAAGATGATAATGTTAAATCACTTTTCAATCGCAATGGTCATTATATTTATCGTGTAGGAACAATTCAAAATAATGGTCAAATTGCTACTGAAAATACAGATCAATATAAGATCAGTTTAGACTTTCCTTATGAATATTTAACAGAATATTTTGAAAGTTTTGCATCCAATTATACTTATCAATCGGGTGATTTCTTCTTTGTTCAACATAAATTACAACTTATTTATGAATTTGAAATTACAGTTGCAACCAAAAATATTGAACCTGTTCGCAGTTTCATTGAAGGTTCTGGACTCAATTTCTAAATCTCGTTTCTTTTTTCTTTTTTATTTCTTTTTATTTCATAATATACTCATTATGAAATTCCTCATATATGGTTCTCAAGGATGGATTGGACAAAAAGTTGTCTCATATCTCACTTCTCAAAATATCGATTTTATCTGTGGCACTTCCCGTGTAAATGATCAAATCAATCTTGAAAATGAAATTATCAATTCCCAAGCCACTCATATCATTTCTCTCATTGGACGCACTCATGGTGTCTTTGAAAATCAAATCATCCAAACCATCGATTATCTTGAAAAACCCGGAAAACTTGTTGAAAATGTTCGTGACAACCTCTATTCACCCATTCTTCTTGCCATTCTTGCCCAAAAACATAATCTTCATTTTACTTATCTCGGAACAGGATGCATCTTTGATTATGATCAAAATCACCCTCGTGATGTTGAAAACAACAATCTCCTTCATGGATTTACTGAAGAATCACTTCCCAATTTCTTCGGTTCATCTTATTCCATTGTAAAAGGTTTTACCGATCAACTCATGAAAATGTATTCCGATCATACCCTTAATGTCCGTATTCGCATGCCAATCACCGATGAAGTGAATTCAAGAAACTTTATTACAAAAATTACTAATTATTCCAGAATCTGTTCTATTCCTAATTCCATGACTGTCCTTGATGAATTAATTCCTTATATGTTAGACATGTCTATTAAACGTATTACTGGAACCGTCAATTTAACAAATCCTGGAAGAATTTCACACAATGAGATTTTAACCATGTATCGTGATATTGTAGATCCCACTTTTACATGGCAAAACTTTACAATTGAGGAACAGAATGAGATCTTAGCAAGTAAGAGATCAAATAATTATTTAGAAACAAATCGTCTTGAAGAATTATATCCAGATGTGATGAATATTCATGATTCTGTTCGCCACACACTCTTCCGAATGAGAGATAAGATTCAAAATCAAAATCAAGAATAAATATAAATTTTCATTTCGTTAAAAATGATAAAAATCACTATTTTTTATCATTAGATATGTTAACCACTTGTATACTCACATGTGCTCTTTATGAACATGCCTATCTACATTCATTTATACAACATTACCAAAAACTTGGTTTTAACAAAATTTATCTTCTAGAAGATCGTAATCAACCTCCCATTCCAATTCCTTCAAATCTTCAAATATCCATTCATAAAATACCTGTTTATTATCCTCCCCATTTAAACAATTTTGGAAAAGTCCAATTATGGAATTTTACATTTTTGATTCAAAATGTGATCAAAGAAGATTGGATATTCCTTTGTGATATTGATGAATTTTTATATCTTCCTGATGATAAAACTATTTCTACCTATCTTCATCAAACATTACATTTTTATAAAAACCAAGATATAGGTCAAATACAATTTCCATGGATGATTGTTGAATATTCTGGAAAATCACCTCAAAGTTATTCTCAACTTCTTCATGAAAATCAATGGTATGCTAATGATGAAGTCAAATCCATCATAAAAAGATCCGCTTTTCAATCCATTCCAGATAATCATCATTTTCATCTAAAATATCATGTTCAAACATTACATCATCAACATATTTTAACACACAAACCCCAAAAAAGATATCCAAAATTAAAATTATCACAATATTATGAATTTCAAAAATATCCATTTGTTATCCATTTTCACACGAGAGGTATGAACAATATTGTCACCAAAATACTCACTTATCAATATAAAGATAAAGCAGGAGAAGAAGAACGCAACATCTTATTACGTGCCATTCAACAAAAAAATCCTCTTTTATGGAAAAGAACGGAAAAATACAAACTTATCCATGATCATTCTAAAAATCCAAAAATCACTAAATGGAAAATTCCATTTGACCAATATCCTATTCAAAATGATATTGAGGAAGAAAATTTACGTTTGATATTATTAAAATATGGGATTTCATGGGAAATATATCAACAATTTTTAAATAAAACGTGTCTATCATAAATCGATACGTAAATAAAGATAAAAAAATGATATAAAAATATAATAAAAATCTATTAAATATAAATTTATAAACTATTTATTTACAATGAGTTCTTTTGCAAGAATTACTGAAGCACGTAAATTGCAATTAAGTGTCGAAGATTCGATTTTATTTGGTAATGCTTTAGATAAAATCGAGAAGATTCGAAATATGCTAACTCCAGAATCACTTGAGATTGTTACAAAGTCAGCTAAAGAGATTGTAGAGGAAGAGAGAGAAGAAGCTGCGCGACAGAGAATTTTGATTCGTCAATCTTCACAAGAAAAGATTATGGAAGATGCTACTCAAGCCTTTCGATCTCTCGAACAGATTCGTGAATTATTCTCTCCAGTAGAATTTACCGAATTGACACAAAAAGCATCTCAGAGAGTTCGTGCAGAACAGATTGAACGCACTATTCAGATTCGTAATAAAAAACTAAAAGAAAATATTCAACATATTGATAC
>JACCDI010212921.1_pt1 | contig 88767 bp, 68 predicted proteins | sample 7442791 | NCBI WGS metagenome assembly JACCDI01 (sample SAMN15323434, study PRJNA562643) | freshwater metagenome | isolation source: river surface water | place: USA:Blue River Watershed | collected 2017-08-15
ATATCATGTGGTAGATATCATACAATAGTTCATATGACAGATGGTTCTGTTTACGGATGTGGTGATAATTCGGATGGTCAGCTTGGGTTATTAGAATATAAAACACTTAGAGACCAAATAAATACATATGAGATAACGTATCCTAATAATGCAGGTGCAACTGAAGAACAAATATTAAATTACAACCAATGGATAAATAGACTTTATGAATTAGATGATGAAATTTATGTATTATCAGAAATGTATATTCCAGTTACATTTAATGAATTCTCATCAAGTGATATACAAAATTATTTAGCTCAATTTAGTTCTAATACTGTAATTGAAGATAGTACTATTTCAGTAAAAATTGATTCAGAAAGTATTAGTTCAAAAGTTTATGTTTGCACATCTGATTTGTCTGATGAAAATTCTACAATAACTTATGAAGAAGCAATATTTAAATTTAACCCAAGTACAATAAATTCTATTGGTAAAATTAATAGTGAGTTTCAACCAACATTATATTCTCAATTAACAAATAATCTTTCAATGTCAGATACTGTTGTAGGTGCATATGATATTTTTTCAACAGGTTCAGTTGAAGTTACATTTCAATTATTGGAAAACATGAATTTTATTAAAGCAAAACATTTTAATAATGGTTTAATAGAAACAATAAGTGGTATAAGATCAGATAATTCTGTGACTTTTAATTTAAGATATTCGTTTTCACCATTTATTTTTTATGGAGGACAAGAAATAACAACTGGCGGTGACCCTATAATTAATCCATTATATGGTCCAAAATTTAGCCTTGCAAATCATATTAAATATGTTAACTTATTAGCAGATTATTCAAATAAAATATTTATTAATGCCCGTGTTGATATGTTATTAGAAAAAGATTTTCCAAAAACAATTTATTGGGATAATTCATTTTGTTTAACATCAAATTTAAGTCATATTTATAACAATTCATATTATAGAGAATTTTATATTTATTATGATGGAGAAGCAGTTAAAATAAATGCAGATACTTTAGATATAATAAAATTAACATCAACAAATAAGATAAAAGTTGCAAACTTTCAACAAAGAAACGGATTAAAATCTATAAGTTTTTCTAAAACATATCCATTATTAAATTCCACAAAAGGGTTAAAAATTGGATTAAAAAATTATTTATTAACTTTTATATCCGATATTAATACAGATGATAGACATCATATTGAGTTATTAGCAGTTAAGAATAAAGATTTAGAAAATTGTTCAGGTGCACTAATATGTAAAGATCAAATTTTAAAAATTTGTAGTTTAGAAGGAAAAGAATTATTCGAGTTTAATTCAAATCCATTTAATAATTTAAAACTTTAATTTTAATAAGTTTTATCCATTTAAGGAAAAAACTTCTATATTATTAAATACTGGTTATGGCTGATTTAGGTGAGGCATTTAATACTTTAAAATTTTATAAAAAACCATTTCAAAGCATAGATTATTTTTTTACTCAGAGAGAACTAACTGAAGATCATGAATACATTGACAAAAATATGAATCGGAAAACAAAAAAAGTAAAAGTAAAACATAATTTTTTAGCCCTAAACATTCCAACTATTCAATTTACTACAACAGAAAATGGACAATCGGTAGATAAACCTATGGGGTTTGACATAGAAATTTATGGTGACGAAGGATATAATTATAAAGGAACCATAACATCATACCAAGGAATTATACCAAATTTTATGGTTCCAATTAAGGGAGACAAAAAACTATTTGTTAATATCAATTATAAGTTTTCTGATTCTAATAATAATCCCCTATCTAGAAAATTCGTAAACTTTATTGAAGTACCAAAACGATTTCAAATGATTGATGAAAATGATTCTCATATGACTGGTAAAAAAGATCCAAACGATGACTCTGATATTGATGTTTAAATAAATTTTATACACTAAAATATTTAGCTTATAAAATAAATTTTTGTTTCCACAAAATTATTCAAAGAATTTTTTGATTTGGGAAAAAATATCTGAATAATATTCTATAACTTCTTTAATAATTTGTTTAATATCACCTGGTTTTTCTAATTTATAGTGGAAAAAAACTTTTTTAGCAAGTGGATGTGGTAAGTTATATCCAGCAAATGCAACTTTAGGGTGTAATTGTAATCCTCTTGAAATTAAGTTTCCAAGTGTGTGATCTTCATTATTTACAATAATTTGCCCTTCAGTTTTATTATCGGAATTGGTATCTTGGTTTGTTTTATCATCTTGTAGTAATTTAAGAAAATATCTAATTCTACGTTCAATATTAATCATAGCAACATACATAATACGCTTTTCATCAAGTTGACCACGAGATTCAATGAAAAAATCAAATTCATCTGGTTTAACTTCTTTATATGCTGCAATACAAGCAGCACTAAACATAGCATCTTCGTGTTCAGTACCTAACTTTGTAATTGCACTAAAAACAATTTCTTGGCCAGGTTGTAATTTAACAATTGGAATCGGTACTTTGTAAGGAGACTGGATTTGTTTTTCATCATAATAAAATTTTGCATCAGCTGTTGATACCGTAATTATATCATTAGTTTTGTTTTTAGCATTTATATACATTGTAAATTGTTTTAAGTTTGATGTGTTTAAATTTTTTTCAACATTTAGTTCAATGTTATCATCTTCTGCTGCTTCCTCGGGAATTTCTTCAAGTTCATTGTTATTTGGTTTGATGTTGTAGTCAATAAATTCTACAGTATTTTCAATTCCCCAAACTGGCATATGTCTTAGCCTTAGTTTTAAATAGTTGTTATGAAAAACTGAAGTATTTTTTTCAAATTTAAATTCATTAAATGCATATATGGGAATGTCTGAAAATATTGTACGACGGATTGTGTTTGCAACAATATAGTTAATATTTGGACCTGACATTTTAAAATCAAGCCTTGAATTTCCAAGTTCTTTGGTATGTTCTGTTACTTTAAGATTAACTTTATTTACTTTAATCATTATATATATATACATTTAATTCCTTTTAATATTAATTTTCACTTTTTTTAATTAAAGAATTATCTTATATATTTAATAATGAAAGTTGTATTTTATTCTGAACAATGTGATTATTGTAAAAAATTATTGGCCTATTTGGAAAAATATAATATTAAAACACTTTTTAAGTTAATAAACATTGACAAAACACAAGCACCAAAAGAAATTGATATTGTACCAACAATTATTGACACAGAGTTAAATCAACCATTAAAAGGAAAAAAGGCTTTTGAATATTTATTACATGTAAAATACTTTAATAATCCAACAAATAATATTGAATATTTAAAAGAACTTCCTGCAAATCCAGAAATACCAGAGGATGAAAAAGCAGTAAAGTCGGAAACAATTAATTTAAATTTAACAGGAGGAAATAATTTTGTTGTTAAAACAGATAGTCAAATTAATGATTTATTTAAAGAAAACGAATCTACTGTTTTTTATGAAGCATCAAAGCAAATGGATATATCAAAATCATCACAAGAAATGGCTCAATTAAGACAAATTCAAGATAAAAAACTCCAGGCTTTGCTGAAAATGCGTGGCCATGTTTAATAATAAAAATAATAAATACCCATTATTTTTATTTATTAGGAACATTAAATAAATAACAAACTACAAAATAAAATAAGCACAATCACAAACAAAACACATAACTACGAAAACGAAATAAATAATTCAGGGACAATAGGAGAAGAACCGGGCTCCTTGTATTTACATTGTCACCACTAGGCATACGGAACGGTTTCCATTATGCGGGGTTCTTTGACATCGATTCCAATCCGCTCACTTGTCGCTAAGGACGTACTCGCAGTAAGCATCATAAGAGTCTATCTTGGTGTTGATGCATTTGGTTGTCGGATCCATCATGACAACTCGTGCGTCAATGGCCTCAATAAGGTTATGGTCATGAGTGATGACAACAACACCTCCAGTGTATTCACGAAGCCCATCGATAAGCGCTTCAACTGTTTCAATGTCCAAGTGGTTTGTTGGCTCGTCAAGGATTAAACAGTTGGGTTGCATGAAAATGAGTTGAACGATTGCAACACGCGCTTTTTGTCCTCCCGAAAGCTCGCCGATGAGCTTTTTGTGTGCGGAAGGTTCAAGACGTACGCGACCAAGAAAACTGCGCACAGATTGCTCCGGACCACCGTGACTAACAAAAGAATCAGGAATCATAGAACGCAGGTAGTCAACCGGCGTTTGGTCCAAAGGCAGTTGTGCCTCGAAATGCTGATTGTAGTACCCAATGCGAGCATGACCATTGAATATGATTTCACCAGCAGTTGGTTGAATCTCCTGAGTCATCAGCTTAACCAGAGTTGACTTACCAGAACCATTTGGCCCGACCAGAACAATCCGTGAATCTGAGTCAATGCCAAGTGTAACGCCTTCTAAAACAGGCTTGTCTGGTGTGTAACCGAAGCTAACGTTGTCCATCGTGATGATGTTTCCACGCAACTTGTCAGGGTCTCCAAACTCTATCAAACCATCAAAGGGTCTGGGAGGACGAGGAACAGCAACAGCCATGTGTTCATCAATCTTCTTCTTGTCTCCCTTTTTCTTCAGGTCCTTCAGCTTTTTCTCCCATGTGTCCCATGCCTTTTCAGCTTCGCGAATCTTGTTAGTATACGCGCGCTTGTAGGAATCATAGTTACCCTTGTACTGAGTTAACTTGCACGATTCAATTGCCAAAATATAGTCACACAAATCATTGATGAAACCGATGTTGTGTGACACAATAATGACAGTGCCTTTCCATGTGTCTAGATAATTGCTGAGCCAAATGATTGCCTCAAAATCCAAATGGTTCGTTGGCTCGTCAAGCAGAAGAAGGTCGGGTTCCAAGTACAATGACCGAGCCAGTGAAACACGCATGCGCCAGCCCCCACTAAACTCTTCAAAAGGCTTGGACAAGTCTGCCTCGGTGAATCCAAGTCCAGTCAAAATTCGAATGACATTGGCACGTTCTTTGTCCTCATTCCAAGCACTAGTGTATTCGCACAACTCAGTATGCTTGGCTAGAAGGGCTTCAAACTCTTCCTCGTCACCTGTTAGCACATCAAATAAATCCTCAATGCGCTTAATTTCTTGCTGGTACTTTTGGAGTTTGTAATTAGCACCTATAACAATGTCAAGAGGAGTTGCAGTTGATTCGGCTTTAAACTCTTGTTCCACGTAAAGAGTGTCAATTTGCATTGAGTTAGCACTTCCGTTGCCTTCGCGTAAGAACAAAAGTTTTTTGAGAAGGGTCGATTTACCAGAACCGTTGGCACCAATCAAACCATACTTTTGTCCGGGAGCCATTGAGAGTTGTGCACCGGTTAACAAGGTCTTGCCAGGTACTGACAAATCAAAAGAGCTTATACCAATGGTCGTCTTGGTAAAAATAATTCGCTCTGCAACCAAGTTTGCAAATCCAGCTTGTTCGACAGCGTGTGTTTGCGTAGCTGAACCGGATAGAATGCTTGCAATTTCGGGGTTCGATGCACTTGATGCGACGGATGCAACTGAAGCAACTGCAGAACTATCAGACGAATCAGAATCGGAATCAGATGATTCAACACGGTGCTTACTTGACTTCTTGTCTTGCTTCTTTGACTTTGAGGATTTAGAACCCTTGGAGTCATCAACAGAGGGGTGAGTACGAGACTCAGAGGAGTTGACCTTAGAGGCCGATTTTGTCTTTCGCTCGTTAGCAGGAATAGACTGGTTGGTATCTGTATCCGAGGTACCAGCGGTTTTGTGGGCACGAGACCCGGAGGAGTTGGCCTTGGCGGCCGAGGTAGTCTTTCGCTCGATAGCAGGAATAGACTCGGGATTTGAACGCACTTTTCTGGCGGCCTCTGGAAGGCCAGTATGTTCGGTATTTCCAGATTTATCTAGTTTGTGTGATTTAGACGCCATTAAGGACCAGAATTTAAGGCTCTCGTATCAAATATAAAATTCAATTTTTTTGAATTTAATAAAATCGCATTTTTAAAAGCGTAAAATAAAGTTGAGTTATTTTGTTTAGTCCCTTAATTATTAAAAATGTTGAATTAAAATAAGTTTATTTTAAATACTCAATTATTCAATGGACTTGTATAATACATCTGAAATAATACCAGAGCTATCTAGTTTGATATCTGAAAGGAAAATTGAAATTATTAATAAAACTGACACAATAGATATTATAAATTTTTTTTTGGAAAAACATCAAAGTGATCAGCCATTTTTTATTGTAAATTTGTCTGAGGTAATAAAAAAAATAAATTTATGGAGAGAAAAGTTGCCAAATATTCAACCGCATTACGCAATTAAATGTAATCCTGATGATTTGGTAATTAAGTTAATGATGTCTATGGATATGTCTTTTGATTGTGCTTCTAAAAATGAGATTGCAAAAGTAATAAGTGCTGGATGTCCTCCTAATAAAATAATTTATGCTAATCCTTGTAAAATGATTGAACAAATTAGATATGCAAGAGCAAATGATGTGGATTTAATGACATTTGATAGTTCTCACGAATTGTATAAAATAAAATTATATCATCCAATTGCAAAACTTGTTCTAAGAATCAAAGTTGACGACTCAAAATCTCGTTGTAAATTTAATTGTAAATTTGGTGTAGGTTTGGAACAAGTTGATAAACTTTTACAAATTGCTAAATTTATGGAACTTGATGTTGTTGGTGTTAGTTTTCATGTTGGTTCTGGTTGTGAAGACCCAAATGTTTTTAAGACAGCAATATCTGATTGTAGAAAAGTTTATGATATGGCAAAAGAAAAAGGATTTAATTTTTCAATTGTGGATATTGGTGGTGGTTTTCCAGGAGATAACGATGAACAATTTGATGTCATGGCATCTATAATTTCATCTAGTTGTGATGAATATTTTGCTAATGTTGATATAAAATTTATTGCTGAACCTGGTAGATTTTTTGTTACTTCTGCCTACACATTAATTTCAAGTGTAATTAATAAAAAAATAGTTAAAAACACTGAGGACAATTCTAAACATATTGTTTACTATTTGTCGGAAAGTGTTTATGGTTCATTCAATAATACTGTTTTTGATCATGCAAAACTAAAACTTCAACCTTTTAATGAGCGCAATGAAAAACAATATGAATGTACTATTTATGGTCCTACTTGTGATTCAATAGATAAAATTATGATTAACTGTAAATTACCAGATTTATCAATTGGAGAAGTGATTTTTGTTGAGAATATGGGTGCATATACTATTGCAGCAAGTTCAAACTTTAATGGTTTTCCATCAACTGAATGCAAGTATATTATTAATTAATTGATTAAATAATATTGATTTAAAAAGTAAGATAACTTATTTTATAATGGTAAAAGAAGAAGTTTATAAAATTGAAGAATCTCATTTTACATTTCCAATAAATCAAAAAAATTGGTATCTTAAAGGATGGAGTAGAGCTGGATTAAAAACAGGTTTTATGTTGTATCCATTTAAAATACTTTTTGATTGTGGAATACATACCGGATTAAAACCGGACTATATTTTTTTAACACACCAACATGTCGACCATACACAAGCAATTGCACATATTTGTACCAGGCACAAACCAGTTGTTTCAACAATATTTTTACCCGAACCAAGTGTAAAGTTTATTACTAAATACGAACGAATTATAACAGAATTGTCTGACCCATCAACTGAAACATTAACTGATAGCGAAATTTTAACCCATCAAAATATAAAACTTGTCCCGACTAATCCATCAGATGTTTTCAATCTAACTGTTTTAGGACAAGAACTTTATGTCGAAGTTTTAAAAGCATATCATGATGTGCAATCACATGGTTATGGGTTTAGTTCCTGGAAAAAACAGATAAAACCAGAATTTGAAAACTTAACAAGAGACATTTCAGACGAAGAGAAAAAACTATTATCAAATGATGAAATTAAAAAAATTAAACAAGATAAAATTAATAAAATTAAAGAACTAAAAAATAACAAGATTGACATGTACACCAGAAGCTTAGTTCCAGAATTTGCTTTTTTTTGCGATTCAACAATTCACAACTTATCAATAGAAACCGAATGGAAAAAATATCCAGTTATTGTATGCGAATGTACTGGTTTAGATGTTAGTAAATTAGATTTGAATAGAGATTATGATTTAAATCATACTAGTTTATTAACATTAAAACCAATTATGATGGAAAATCCCAATAAAAAATGGCTATTAATACATGTAAGCCTGGGATGTGATAATAATAAAATTAAGCAAATTGAAGATGAATTAATTAATGAAGGATTCGATGTGAAAATTTGTTATTAACTTAATATTTGATATAAATCATTTTATTAAATTAAATTAAAAAAAATTAATAAAAAAATTTATTGTTGTTTATTTTTCATTTGTTGGTAAACAATGTATGCAACAAGACCAATAACAATTGTAACTAATATTCCAATTGTTACATGTAAAGTTGTTTTATTACATTCGTGTTCTTGTTTTACTTGTTCAGCAAGGTCACTAACACCAGCAATTACTGCAGCTTTTGCAGCCATTGGTACTTCAGTGCTAACAGCAGCTTGGGCAACATTGGCAATGTCTTTAGCTGCAGCTACAATTGTTTCTTGAGATGGATTTGTCATAAGGTCTGCAAAACCTTCTTTAGGCGCACCAGTTGTAATGCCAGTACCAGTAGTAGCGCCAGTGTCAGTGCCTGTGGTAGCGCCAGTGTCAGTGCCAGTGCCAGTGCCAGTAGTAGTGCTAGTGTCAGTACCTGTTGTAGCACCAGAAATAGTTGAAGAATCAGAACCAACACGAGTACATTTGCATGATAATGAAAATGCATCATTTCCGGATGCATCTCCGGTACAAGAACAACTAATACCGCTGGAACTACTACCGGTGCTATTAACAGTAGCAGGAATACCACTGTTGTCGCCATCTGAAAATTTTTCAACTAATCTAGTACAAGTTACATAGTTATATTTACTATGAGGATAAATAGCTTTACTGCATTGCATGTATGTATATAATCGTTTAGAAAAAATAAAATTATAATTAAATGTTTAAATTATTTTTTAATTTGAATAGATAAAAAAGTTGATTTTTATTTTAATAAGTATCTAAAGACAAGACATTTAATAAATATAATGAGCTTACCTAAATTTTTGATTACTAATTATTTGGAATCTTGTCAAGGCGACCTTGAACAATTAAGAAAAACACTCTTTGAAAAAGGTGTGTTTACAAAAGACTTTGTTGATGAAGGATTAATGTTATTATATCATAAATATGATGCACCAGTTTCCTCAGAACTAGAAAGAGAATGTAGATCACTAATTATTGATAGAACAACTTTAAAAATAAAATCATACAGTTGTGAAACACCCAGGGTAAATAAAGAAGGTATGGACTTTCTTCTTGCTAATTCAACAGAACCACAAATTATTAATGTATGTTACGAGGGAACTTACTTATCTGTTTTTAACCATAACTCAAAATGGTATGTGTCAACACGTAGATGTTTAGATTCACATGATTCAGTTTTTGATAATGGTGTTGTACATGCTGAAAAATCACATTATCAAATGTTTGAAGACGTTTTACAAAAGGCTGGTTATTCTGGTTTTAATGAGTTCAGTCAAAAATTAAATTCTGAATATTCTTATTATTTTGTTCTTATTCATCACCAAAATAAACATATGATTGATTATTCAAGCCAATTCGGTGAAAACTATAGTAAAATATGCTTAACTACAGTGCGTGATAGTGAGATGAGAGAACTTGACATTTATTCAAATCAAGTTGAGTTTGCAAGTTATGATAATAAATCAAGTGGATTTATTTTTGTACCGGAAAAACTAGACTCAATTGAGGAGTTTGCTAATTCAAATAAACAACTTAAATATGACTCTGTACCTGAAAGCGAAGGTGTTGTTATCCGAGTTTGGTCTAGTGAATTAGCAAAAAATCACTTGATTAAACTTCAAAATAACAGTTATCAATTTGCTCTTGTACTTGGTACTGAGAGAAATATTTTTAAGGGATTGTTATATTTGTATCAAACAGATAAATTAGTTGATTATTTTTCACAAAACACCAATGCACAAAATATAAAAAAAATTACAAACCCAATTAACACATCAGAATCTTACGATACAGTAGGTACTGTTGATGCAGTATTTAAGGTATGTACATCTGAAACTTTTGAATTATTTAAATTACTTTGGTCCATTAAAAATGGTCAACATCAAAATAAAGAACTTTATGATATGTTACCTAAAGAATATAAAGACATTATGTTTGCCGTTCGTGGTATGTATTATAAGAAGAAAGCAAACTTTCATAAAAAAGATGGTGAGACATTAACACAACAAGATTTTAAAAATACCCATCTTAAGATTAGTGACATTTACAATTATTTAAAGAGTATTCCAACTGAACAATTTGTTGCATTTTTACGTATGAGAAAACTTATGTTTAATTGGGTTAAAACAAATCCTACAAATACAAACCTAAAAGAATTTGGAACAATTTCATCTCATTGCGACAAAGTACATGTAAAATTATGTGCTATTTTTACAAATAAATTGTATCCTAATATTATGCCAAATGATGTCCCTCCTCAAAAAGATGTGGTAGAACAAGCAACTAAATAAATTATTTTTTAAAAAGTTCTTCAGCAATTTTAAGATAAGTTGTTTTATTTATATCTAAATCAATATTGATTATTTCTTTTTTATTATTACTTAGACTAACATTTAATTCTAATGTTATTCTAACTTTTTTTTCTTTTTCTTTACTTTCAACAATGTTAATGTCAAAATTAGAAATTGAACTTGCAGGTTTGTTAATATAACTATTATTATCATCGATAGATTCAATATCATCATCGGGTTCATCGTCAATTTCATATTCATCGTCAATTTCATCACAATTACAATTACACCCACAATTTGAACATTCGACATTATCGTCACATAAACATTCATCACAACACCCACAATTATAATATTCTTTTTTCTTTTCATTATCATCCCAACAAACTTCTTCAGATTCATCATCTGAATCTACATCTAGTAAAAATTTTTTATAAGAAATTTTTTTCATTATATATCCTATATATAGGATATAAAATATATAAAATTATGGTTATTTTTATATAATTTAACCATAAAAAAAATTGATTTTTTAATTGTTATAGGGCATAGTATAAGGTTGTTAATGTCAACATTAAATTATCAACCTATAATTAATATCGGCTGTTTGGGCTCTGTATCAGATGGCAAATCTACCTTAGTTGAAAAACTTACTGGCACTAAAACTCAACGGCATTCAACTGAAAAAACCCGTAATATTACTAAGAATCAGGGGTATGCTAACATGAAAATTTGGTCAGATACCAGTGAAGATGGTTCAACTATTTACCACACAACGGACACTCATCCTACCGAGTACAAAAACGAAAATGGAAAAGACTGCCCGTTGGCTAACCATGTATCATTTGTTGATTGTCCTGGTCACCAAGAACTAATCAAGGTAATGCTTTCATCAATTGCACTAATGGATGGTGCTGTTGTAGTTGTTGCAGTTAACGACAAAGCACCTTCGGAAAAACCACAATTGATTCAACATCTCGCAGCCATTAAACTTGGACGCATTGATAAAATCATTGTTTGTTTGAACAAGATTGACTTAGTATCTAAAGACTTGCTTCTTCAACGTAAACAAGAATTGGATGTAATGCTTGAGCAATATAATATTCGCCCTTACGCAGTTATTCCAACATGTTTTAACAAAATGATTGGAATGAAGTATGTGTTGAAAGCAATGATGGAGCTGTTTAATCCATCAAACTTTACTGAACGGGATAGTAAATCACCAATTTTTCGAATTAGTAGAAGTTTTGATATTAACAAGCCAGGTACCAACTGGACGGACATTACTGGTGGTGTAATTGGCGGTTCTTTAATGTCTGGAAAAATTCGTTCCGGTGATGAAATTGAGATTAGACCAGGTATGCTTATGGGCAAACAACCAGGAAAAATTTCATGCAAGCCAATTAAAACCACTGTGTTTTCAATTAAGACAGACACAACTGAATTGGATGAAATTTGTCCTGGTGGATTGATTGGAATTCGTACAGATGCTGACCCAGTATACTGTAAAGCAAACTACTTAACAGGAAATATTGCAGGACTTGTTGGAACTTTGCCAAATGTTTACCTTGAAATTGCAGTTGATGTTTCAATGGTAACAATGTTTGGTTACACATGGGAACCAAAAGTTAAAGACTTGGTTTCTGTTCAAATTGGAACGCATATGGCTGACGCATCTGTCAAGTCTATTGGTGACAAAATTGTTTTGACATTTAGTTCTCCGGTTTGTATTCCTGACAACCAGCATATTATTATTTGTCGCACAATTGATAGCATTTTGCGAATTGTTGCAGAAGGATGCGTTTTATATAGTGAAAATCTAAACTTTTTACCAATGGCATAAAATTACATCTAATTTATTTATATTATAAATTTAATATTTATTTGTATTAGTTTTTTAAGTACCTTAATTTTTTTAATTATATTTAAAATTAAAATCTTATTTAATTATAAGATGAATAGTAAAACCGATCCTAAAAATAAACTCATTAATATGGAAAATGGTATCATAAAAATGCAAAGAAAATACAGAACTCTAAAGTCTGAGATAAATGCATTAAATTATTCAGTTACATTTCAAAAAGATTATTTAATGAGTATGATAAATAATTTATCAACTATGAATACTTTAAAATTATATCAAGATACTGATTCTTTATTTATGTCAATGTTAAATGAGCTTAATGTTATTAAGAAAGAAATTGAAAAATATCCTGAAATTATATCAATTAAAAACATAAATGGTTTGTCTGAAAATATTTATACAAAGAAAAACATCGAAATATCAAATCTTTTAATTAAATATTCAAATCACATTAGTTCAGAAAATGTAAATTATGTTTTAAAATTACTTATTGGCGAAGATTGGATTGACCAATTTTCAAAGTCAGATTTAGAAAAAATTTTGTTTGTTACAAGATTCATAAAACCAGTATCAGTATGGGATTCTGAACATCATAAACAAGAAATAGATTATTTGCCAGCTCAACAAGCAGATGATTCACAAAAAAAAGCATCAGCTGTAACTAAAGACATAATTGAAAGCTTACTTGGAATAATTCCTAAAAATGGTAATCAACCTGGTGATGACAAAAAATCTCAAGAACCAGTTAAAATTAATTCAATTATTATTAACTCATCTGATGCTGCAATGCCCGCATTTTTGAAAACAATTAATGATTTAATTGAAATGAATCCTAAAAAACCAAACAGCAAAAGAATTAATCATTATAGTAGAGTAGATTGTGCAAATGTTCTTCTTGGTGACAATATTAAAATAACTAAAAATCTTAAATCAACTACATTAATCGAAGATAAAATTGGAGCATGTGTATATATTAAAGTTAAAAGTGTAAAAACAGGTGACAGTAAATTTATTGTTATTCAAGGTATGTTTAAAGATGATTTATTAAACATATCCAATAGCATTAAATTTGTAAAAGACAAATATGTTTCGCATAAAGCTTCACTTGCATATGACGTACTTACTGTACCAAAATATTTTAAAGATAACTACTTGAAAACATTAAGTTTGCGTGATGTTATTGTTTGTACCAGTTCTGAAATTGCTGAAGAAGTTAAGAAGAAATTTAATGATTTTAAATCATTACAAGGTAAACCACTTTTATCATTAATTAATGAATTTTTGTTAGCTAGTAAATACAGAAAAATCGATATTCTTACTTTATTATTAATGTCTAATGAGGAAGACCAAAAACTTGCATACATTTTATTTGATGTTTTTAAAGCAAAGGATAAAAAAGATGTATCGACTGAAGTATATAATTCTCTACACCACTCAATTAGAGAAATGTTAGATGTATCAAAGGTTAAAGTAGAGAAGGATGAATCTGAACTTTCTAAAATATCAGAATCAGATATTCCTTATGAAAGAAGAATTGGTTTAATGAAAACACAAGAAGATGTTAAAGCTAAGGCTATGGAAAAACTAAAATCAATGAAATCAAGTTTCCAAGGTGATTCAAAAGCACAAGCATGGTTAGATGGTCTTCTTAAAATGCCATTTGGAGAATTTAGTCAAAACGAAATTATTAGTTTTAAGGAAGGATTTATTAAGAAACTAAATTCAATGGACCCTAAATTAAAACTTTTTTCAGATAGTGATATTGATAACTACATTAAATTACTAAGAACTAATGAACCAACTAACCAACTAATTGAAGAATGGGATGGATACAAAGTAGATAAGAAAAACTATTTACGTGAAGTAAGAGCAACATTGGATTCTGCAGTTTATGGACATAAAGAAGCTAAAGTTCAATTAGAAAGAATTTTTGCTCAATGGATTAATGGTGAAGCTAAGGGTGCTGTTCTTGGTTTACAAGGCCCTCCTGGTACTGGTAAAACATCACTTGCTAAAAATGGTTTGTCCAAATGTCTCAGAGACAAAGCAGGAAACCCTAGACCATTTGCATTCTTACCTATTGGTGGTTCAGTAAACGGTTCCACATTAGTTGGTCATAATTTTACTTATGTAGGTTCAACCTGGGGTAGAATTGCAGACATCCTTATGGTATCTGGATGTATGAATCCTATTATATTTATTGACGAAGTCGATAAAGTTTCTCATACTGAACATGGTAGAGAAATTATAAGTATTTTAACTCACATGACTGATTCTACACAAAATGACGAATTTGAAGACAAATTTTTTGCAGGAATTAAAATTGATTTATCAAAAGCCTTAATTGTGTTTTCATTTAATGATCCCGATTTAATTGACCCAATTCTTCGTGACCGTATTACTATAATTGAAACTCATCCTCTTTCATTAAAAGAAAAAACTACAATTATCAAAGATTATATGTTTCCCGAAATTTGTAAAGAGGTTGGTTTCAATAAAGAAGAAATTATTCTTGATGAAGATATGATTAAATTTATGATAGAAACATATACTAATGAGGCTGGTGTTCGTAAAATTAAAGAAAAAATCGTGGAAATTGTGCGTGATATTAACTTGAATCGTTTCCATTCTGATGATTATGCCATTCCATTTACTGTACATAAAGAGTATGTTCAAAGATTATTTGAAAACAAACCTAAAGTACGTGTAAAGAAAATTCATTCTGAACCAGAAGTTGGTTTAGTTAATGGATTGTATGCTACTGCATCGGGAATCGGCGGTTTAACACCTGTTCAAATATTAAAATTTCCTTCTAGTAAAATGCTTGAACTAAATATAACAGGTAAAACTGGTGAAGTAATGAAAGAATCAATTGAATATTCCCTAAAAAATGCTTTTTCATTATTACCAAAAGAAAAACAAGACGAAATTATAGATGATGCTAATAATAAGAAATCTTTTGGATTACATATTCACTTTCCTGATGGTGCAACACCAAAAGATGGTCCATCTGCTGGTTTAGCTATTACACTTGCCTTTTATTCAATGATGTCAGGCATACCTGTTAAAAATGATGTATGTATGACTGGTGAAATTGATCTTAGAGGTCATGCTGGTATCATTGGTGGTTTAGAATCCAAATTACATGGAGGCAAAAAAGCTGGTTGTACTTTAGCTTTAGTTCCAGAAGATAACATGGAAGATGTTGAAAGAATGAGAAGAGAAGGATTAAGTCCTGAAGATGATAATTTTAAGGTAATTCCTGTAAGTAATATTAAAGAAGTATTAAACTATGCACTTGTTAAAAATTAATTTTGTAATTAATATTAATAAATTATTTTATTTAATATTAATTAAAACATTTTTTGATATTTATTGTACTCATCATTTTTACAAATAAATATATTTTGCACTTTATTTTCATTAAATATTTTAGTTATTGTAATAATAATTTCATTTTGCCAATTAAACTTATTTTCTAAAACATCTTCTTGTAAAATTCTAATTACTGAAAATCCATTTATATTAGCAGATTTCATTTTAAAAATATCTGTTTTAAATTGACTTTCTGGGGATTTCCAATTACTTACCTGTGTAAAATGTTGCCTACCATCCAGTTCAATAATTATTTTTTCATTAAGTAAAACAAAATCAAATGGTAATTTTTTAATATTTTTACACCATTCAAATGAACATTGTTTAATAATATGTGGGTATATTTCAATTAAAGAAAAAACATTTTTTTCTCTGTTTTATTTTTACAGCCATTGCATCCATAATTAAATGAAAAGCTATAAACATTTGTTGTTGTTTCTAAATTACATAATGGACAATTAAATATAAAATTATCACAATCATTCCCTTTTATTACTCCAATATTTTGCTTTCTCATGAGAAGCAAAAGAATTGTTAAAACAAAAAAATTTTTTTGGAATATTTACTTATTTTATCAGGTGTTACAATATTTTTATGACTCCAGTATTTAGCTTTTTCATGTTTATCAAAAAAATTCATATTATATTTATAATTAAATCTGAATCTTTATATTAAAAAAATTGAAAAACAAAGGCTAATATAATTAGATATATTCTATTTTAATGGATTTCGACTACACTTGCGACTATAATGATACCAAGAATTACCGGGCTCGCAAGGGCACCATTAGGAAGTGTCCCAACAGGTACACTTATGCAGACTACGCTGTTAGTGTCAAGCGTCCTTATTATGATTATACTTATCCCATTACTGAGATTGACTTTTTGCTTGATTCTAGTGCATGGGTTGGGGCTGGTGGTGTGGATATTAATGTTAACAGATTTGATGTTAACAATAGTTTGTTTTCATTGAGGAAGAATGGCTTGTTTGATACCTTTATTAATGACATCGAAGAAATCGCAGTTAATCGTGTTGAGTCTATTGACATTGCGCGTAATCAGAAGACTATTCGGTATTCGGTTCCTGCTTGTGGGCATTTTGGCACACCAAGGACTACCACGTCTACCTGGCCTCACAATTGGTACGAGACAACGGGTCGGTACATTAGTATTGGTGGTCTTGGTTACTGGACCGGAAATTATTATGTGCAGTCTGGAGACATTTACACCAAGCTGAACGTACCCAAGTCATATTGGGATAACCCTGAACATGCACCATCTAATTTACTGGCTGAGTCTGAACAGACTTATTGTGCCAAGTCCGGTGGATTTGTCAAGTCCAATGGCAGTTTCACCATTGGATACCACCATGATGTCCCAATTAATTGCGTGATTATTTGCCCGGAGAGACTGAGGTTTAACATGATTCATGCGGATAATTTCTCTTGCGCGCACAATTGTACCAAGCCTAAGCATTGCATTCAGGTTTTGGCCAACAATCCTGGTTACATTACCAGGTTCAATTTGTACTACCGTTCATCTAATACTGACGGCAAGTGGATTAGCCTTGGTATTTATGATGGGTGTCGTAACATGTATGAGCCTGTTAAGGTGTACTTTGACACTATTATGGCAAAGGAGATTAGGATTGTTCCTATTGAGTCTCGTGGAACTATTGGCAAGTGTAAGGTTATGTCTGTTGGGCCTGCCAAGTCCAAACAGGTTGTGTCTAAGGATACGGTTGTCACATACACGCTTATGATTCCTTTGACTGGAGTTCCTGAGCAGACCAGTGTGTCTGACAATTATGTTTGGTCTCGTTCTTGTAATTCTAAGCATTATCTTAACAAGCTTAAGCGTAAGGAGCTTAAGCATTCCCGCGCCAAGATTACAAGTGTTGACGATATTGGATATTAATTTGATTTAAATTGATTTATATAATTCTGTTAATTTTTCCTTCCACGTATCAATACTTGCTTGTTCCTCAAAAAGCACCAGAGCATTTTCTCTGATTTTATTTTCCAATTTTTTTAATTCTGTTTTATTGTTTGCATAATAAATTGCCCTATTAACAAAATCTTCTGGACTTGTACAAACAGGTTCTAAAATATCCATTTTTTTATAAAATCCATATGTAAATCTTCCATTAATTTTATCAGACGGTAATGTAATAACTACTTTACCTAAAGCAAAAGCTTCTAGTGATGAATTACAACCACCAAAAGGGTAAGAATCTAAAATAACATCCACACATTTAATAAGTTTGGTATATTCGTGAAGACTTGAACGTGAAAAAATTCTTATTCTATTTGTGTGATATCCTAAATGTTCATCTAACCAATTAATGAATCGGTCTTCAAGTTCTTCATATGTTAACATTATAATTATAGCTTTTGGGTCTTGATATAAAATATTTTTAATTAGTTCAATATTGGCTGGATGATATTTAAATACTGTTTGAAATACCCCATAAATAATTCCGTTTTTTGGTAAGTTTTTTTCAACCCTTAAATTTTCCTGAGAAGACTCTAAAACCTGAGAGTAAAAATCAAAAATTCTTAAACTATAATAATAGGTACAAAGTGATTTTAATTTTACAAGTTTTTCACTATAGAAAGCATCAGAATTATTAGCTTCATAGTAATCTGATGAAAAATAATAATCAATTGTGTCAATTCCAGAAGTTTCAGAGTGTCCCCATGTGTTTATTTGAATTGGTGCAAGTCGAGAAAATGCAAGTAAGTAATAAAACATGTCCATTCCAATTTCTGGATAAACTAATATATCAAGTTCAAGATCCCCAATTATTTTTCTTGCACTTTTAATTGATTCTTCAAGTATAATTTTATTTTTAAATCCAATAGAATTAATTACAACATCATATATTGCTTCTTCTCTTGGTGTTGTTGTAAATAAATAAACTTCATATTTTGGATCGGAAATTAATGATCTAATAATTCCAATTCTGTCTCTACAAACTGATTGATTTAATTGTAAATACGAAGAAGCAAATCCAATTTTAATTTTGTTTCCATTTGGTTTTTTTGTGTAAGGTTTAACATATATAAGATCTGGACACAGAATTTTCCATAATTTTGCAATTTTAATAAATAAATTTTTATTATTTAAACCATTATAAACATGATAGTATGTATAATTTAAAAGACAAATACTTTTAAATCCATCTGCAGATGTAAATTTGTATTTGGAACTGGTTGAACAATAATCTAAAAGTTTGTCTAAATTAGTGTTTGTTTGATTATAATGAGAAATAATATCAGTGGTGTTATTATGTAAGATTTTTGGTTTGATTAACAAAAATATCATTAACATAAATTCAATAGCTGAATCTGCATTTGGTAAATTTGCAAAGATATTTTCATCAGATACCAAATTTAATTTAAAACGTCCTTTAATATAATATCTAAGTAAATTGTCTGTTTTTTCCTGATACACATGTGATTTTAAAAAGAACATATTAAGTAAACGATAAAATTCATTTTCATTAATTTTATTTTCAATAAGATTAACTTGTATTTGATTATAAATTTCTTCAAAATTATTTTTTTTCTTTATTTTATCAACAATTTGATTAAATATTTCTTTGGATTCCATATAAAAATAATTAATAGTTATTTTTTAAATCCTATTAAATATTAAAAAAAGTTTTTGTGTTGGAATAAATTTTTTTTCCACATTTAATTTCATCCATTTTTTTAATTTGAGCTATTTGGCTTACTATTTCCCCAGTATCTAAAGGATGAGACTGACGTTTTTTATCAATAGATAACCAAGGTGCATCAGTTTCCACGAGTATTTTATCAATAGGAATAAATTTAATAGCATCAACTAAGTCTTTATTCCTTCTTTTATCACATACCCATCCTGTAATGCCAAAATAAAATCCAAGATCATGAAGTTTTTGGGCTTGGTCTTTTGTTCCTGTAAAACAGTGAACAACTCCGTTATAATAACCGTTTGATTTGATAATTGAGTAAAAGTCATCAAATGCATCTCTACAATGTAAATATAAAGGTTTGCCAATTTCTTTTGCAATTTGGATTTGTTTTACAAAAACTTCAATTTGTTTATCTTTTGGTGAAAACATTCGATTATAATCTAAACCACATTCTCCAACTGCAACAAATTTTTTATTGAATAATTCTGTTTTTAACATATCAAGACTTGATAGTTCACTTATTGAATGGGCATCATGAGGATGGACACCAGCTGTATAGTACAAATTAATATTTTGTTCACATAGTTTTTTATTTATTGGAATTTCTTTTAAACTGTTACTAATTGTGATAATTTTAAGCACACAACTTTCTGACTCTGTAATAATGTTTTTAACTTTTTCTCCATTATAAGTTTTCCCGGCAAAATTCACTCCAATGTCAATAGTATAATAAACGTCATCTTGTTGGTTCATTAAATTGATTATTTATGTTAAGTAATACTTTTAACAATCAATTTTTTTAAATTTATATTTAAACAATTATAATTATTTATTATTAATATTCAAATGGATTTTTTTACAACAAAAACCCCATCTAATTTAAATTTATTAAATTTAAGTACAGATTCTAAAAATTTCACAGTAGATATTAAAATACCTTGGGTCGAAAAATACAGACCAAAAAATTCTGAGGAAATTTTATTAGAACCCTTTATAAAACAAAAAATAGAAAAAATATTGGAAACTAAATCAATTCCCAATATGATTATTACTGGCGAACCAGGTACAGGGAAAACCTCAACAATACTATTTTTAGCAAAACAAATATATAGAGACAGATATGCAGATAATGTATTGGAATTAAATGCTTCAGATGATAGAGGTTTAAGTATTATAAATAACACTATTTATCCTTTTTGTAAAAAGAAAACAAGTTGTGTTAATGATGAAGATAATGTTAAATCTAATGGCAAATACCCAACACATAAATTAGTAATATTGGATGAAGCAGATAGTATAACACCAAAAGCGCAAAATTTACTATCAAATATTATTTCAGAATTTAGAAAAAACACACGAATAGTATTTATTTGTAATGATTGTACTCAAATTATTGAATCAATCCAATCTAGGTGTATGATAGTTAAGTATCCCAGAATAAATTCAGATAATTTGTATAGTAAAATCAAATATATTTGTAAAAATGAAAAAATTCCTCATGATGAAAATGGAATTAATACGTTATTATTTGTGTCTGATCAAGATATTAGACAATCAATTAATAATTTAGAATGTATTTATTATTCTTTTGGTAAACTTGATGAAAAAACAGTTTACAAACTTATTGATAAACCAAAACCATATTATATATCTCAAATTTTAGCAAGTTGTTATGCTAATGACTACAATCACACTATTCAGATTGTTAAAAGTTTGTATAATAAAGGATACACACCAAATGATATATTACTTACTTTTATGAAATATCTTTTTGAAAATTCAAATGATTATAATACTGAATCTAATTCTGATGAATTTATTATTAAAGATGAAACCAAATTAAAAATTTATGAAATAATTAGTTTAAGCTATATTCGTGTTAATGGCGGTATTGACACACTATTACAATTATGTGGGTGTATTTCAAAAATATACTTGTATCTTAAAAATGAAAAATAATATTAAATTAAATTACAAATAGTTTAATTTAATGTTTGAAAAAATTTTATACAGAAGGTGTTGTTTGAATTTTATATTGGTCAAGTAAAAATTCAATACCTTTTGTTATTCCAATGTTTCTTAGTGTTGTTAATATGTTTTTCATTTTGTCAACAGGTTTAACATAATCAATTGATTTTTCTTTCCAGTTGTTATAAACCAATAACAAACCTCTGCTTAAATTTGATTTAAATAAAGTATGTGATTTTGTAAGCTGTTTCATCAAATCAATGATTTCATTTGCATTTTCTTTATTTGCCATAAAATATTTATCTATTAAATATTCGCAAAATTTATTTTTACTAATAGCGTCAATACATCTATTTTCAATAAAATATTTGATATCATCTATTGATTTTACAATTAAATATTCTTCAATTATATTTTCACATTCTAATTGTAGAGTGTCTACTTTTATTTTTTCTGACTCCTTATCATTTGAAGTATTTTTATTTTTATCAACTTGATTTGTTGTTGCAAGTTTATTAGCAACAGATTGAACAACTGACACTGTGTTAGTAACAGTACTTTGTTGTTTTGAGACTTGTACTTGATTTAGTTCATTAGAAACTTGTTTATTTTTACGATTTATTAAACTTTCTAGTAACACTGTTTCACGTGAACTTATTCCATCTTTTTTAAGTAGTGTTTTAATTTGGTCAATTTCATTCGGATTTAAATCCCTATTTTTTGAACTATACCAATGATATATATCTGGTAAAAATATACTTTGGCTAATTATTGTTTTATCGCAAAAATCATAAATATTTGAATTTAACATTTTATTTTCCACAAGATTTTTAATTAGAATTAAATTATTTATTCTTTTAGATTCACCATCTTGGTCATTAACAAAATCAAATTTACTACCTGCTTCTATATCATAATCAGAATAGTCTAACCTAAATTTTGCCTCAACAAGCGAATAAAAAAATTCCAAATTATAACCTTGGACTTTTTGATATAAAAATCCTAACATTTTAAGAAATTGTAAATAAATCTTAATAAAGTTTATTTCTGAAATAATCTTTAAATAAAATGTTTTTTGTACTTCCTCGAAATTCTCAAGGTCTATTTGATTGATATTTTGAATAAATTCAATAATAAGACTGTCAATATTTGATTCTGATAATTTATTTAAAATCAAATTGACCTTGTTTCCAATAATTTCTTTTTTATTTTGAATTTTTTGATTTTTCAAAATATTAGTTGTTGGTTTTTTCATATTTTTCTTTATTTTTTTGTTTTTGTCAACACTACCAAATAATGAATTCAATAGTTCAAGAACTGAATTTGTAAGTTCTTGTGTATTTGAATCCATTTTAAAGGATAAAAATTTATTTATATCTAGTACTTCCATTAATACAATTAACAGAGTATTTTTTTAAATTAAATTTAAAAAAAAATCACTCTTTAATTAATGTTAAAGGAAAATTATTTTAATCATATTTTTTTATTTTTTATTGGAATTTTAGTTATTTATTTATTAAATAAACCACCAACAGTCATTGTTAAACATCCAAAAATTGATAATATGAATAATGTTAATTATCTTGTTGATAAAAACATATTGTCTCACGTAGAATTTTGCAAAAAATAAAAATTGAAAAAAATAATAATAATTGAAATTATTAATTGATAATGGCACTTATTTCACAAAGTCAAAATATAGTACCTGTTTATGTTAAATTAGCATATTCATGTACATACAATACTTATAATCTTGATGCTAATGTTACAGTAACTGATTTTATTCAAAATATTAAAAATAGCATATATAGTGATTCTATTTTTAATATTAGTTCAACAACCCAAATTGAAATTATTCAAGCTGGACAATATAAACAAAATTCCAAACCAGAAGAAGCAAATGCTGTTGTCGAATCTGATGAAAAAGCTTGGCAATGTTTTGGCAAAACTCCAGCATTTTATGTTAGACTAGGGATAAATAATTAATTCAATTTAGTATTTAACATTTTATTTGCTTTATCTTTTGTTAAAATAGTTATACCTAAATCTATTGCTTTACCCACTTTATCTGTTGGTTCGTCAATTACAGTTTGGTCTTTAACAATTAAATAATCTGTATTTTTACTAACAGACGAACCAATTTTCCCTCCTTGGGCTTCTATTTTTTCTTGAATTTCTTTATCTCTAAAACCTGTTAGAACAACTGTTTTATTAGTAAATGGACCTTTACTTGTTTGTTTATTTTCTGGGAGTTTAATAGTTACATATTTCTTAACGCTGTCATAAAACTTTACAAATTCACTAAAATTTGAAACCAATAAACTTGATGTTTTTTCTTCCCAACCGCTAATATCTTTTAGTTTATTAGTAAATTCTGTTTTTGTCCATTTTTTATAATCTTCCATTAAATTTGGATAAAATGCAAGAACTTGTTTCATGCGTTCTTCACCAAGCCCGGGACCTATTTTATTTGAAGCCGCCATAAATTTAGCTAAGGGTACATTTGTCATAGCTTTTTTAATTGATACTACTAAATTTGCAGCAGTTTTTTCAGCAAAACCTTCAACTTTTAAAAATTTTGATTCATCTGCAGCTAAAATTTTTACAATAGTATTTAATCCAGCAGCAACGAGTTTTTCCACATTTTTTTCACCTAAACCTTTAGTATCAAGTGTTGAAAAGAAATAATAAATATTTTTAACAAGAACATTAGTACTTGATTCCAAGTCATCTAATTGAATATCAACATTTGTTTCGTTCCAATGCCATTTGCCTTTTGGTAAGTCAGGTTTACCTGATTTAGCTTGTTTGATTACACGTTGAACTTTTGGAATAACATCACCAGATCTAATAATTTCTACCTCAGCACCTGGACCAAGTACATTATCAACAATATTTTTAGCATTATTTCCTGTTACACGTTTAATTTCTACTCCACCTATAGACACAGGTTTTAGAATTAATGTGGGATTAATAAAACCATCTTTGCTTACATTCCATTCAATCGATTCAACAGTAGTTATTGCCATTTGATCTTCTAAAACATCTTTAAAAGCAAATGCATATTCTGGATTACCATCTATATTTCTATCATGTTTACCACAGCTTGTAATAATAATTCCATCAATTTTATAAACAGATTTTGCTCTTCGTTCTTTCAAGTATTTTGATAAAAACTCATAAGATAGTTCCTGAGTTATTGTTTTATTTGTAACTATATAAAAACCAATATCTTCAATAATTTTTAGTTGTTTTTCAATTGGATAAAAAGGTTCAACAACCTCATATAAAACTAGGTTTGTATCCATCGCAAGTTCCGGGTTAATTGTTTTACTATTTACTAATCCAGCAACACTATTTCTAGAATTTTTAAGAGTTTTACTCCATTTTTTAGAAAAAATTGCTTCGTTTATAATTAGTTCACCTCTAAATGCAATTAAATTTTTATCACCTTTAATTTTATTTTTTTTACAATATGTTTGCACTTTATCAAAATCTGGTAAATTTAAATATTTAATTAAAGGCGTTATATCAGTTCCTTCTGTTGCAGTTCCTCTTGTATACATGTTAATTTGTCCATTTGGTCTATATATAACAAGCGCACTTACTCCATCTAGTTTGTCCGATAGATTATATGGACCCTTATATTTTTTACTCCATATTCCTAACTGATTGGATGGTGGTTTAATTTTATCCATTGAACCTAACCAATAGTCCAATTCAACTTTATTTTTTGTTTTAACTTTTGCTCCAATATTTTTAAGTACTTGAGACTTTGGTGCTTTTAGTTTTAAAAAATCAATTAATGCATCATATAGTTCATCAGAAATAACGGATTTTGAAGTATTATAATACTTATCAGCAGCATAGGTAATTATTTCTTCAAGCTCCTTAATCGAAAATTCCGATGCTGTTTCTATAGGATCTTCATTTGACTTTAAAAGTTTTTTAACAAGTTCAGACATTATTAATTGTTCAAATAAATGTTTAACTATAATTTATATCAATTTTTTTTTGCTAAAAAAAATTATATCGTAGGAACAAGAATTACATAATTCTTGCCCTCACAGACAATTTTTTTATGTAATTTTTTTAAAATATTTAAAATTTTTTGAGTTTGTGGAAAATATTTTTTTCTAAATTATAGTATTATGCCTAGTGTTGAGGAGGTATTTAAGATACTTTCAGCTGATGAAAAGTTTATTGCTCGTGTAAAATCATCTTTAAATAACATTATGAAAGACGGTAAAATTGATCAATACGATGCTCCCGAGCTTGTATTTTTAATTACCGATGCCTACAACGAAATGTCAAATTTACATTTAACATATGAAGACTTACCAGTATTAATTAAAATGCTTTATGGATTTATTGTTGAAAAATTTGATTTAATTCCAGTTGATAAGAGAGCAGATTTTGAAAAACTTGTTGATGTAGCCGTTAGATTAGTAATGCTTCAACCTAAAGTTGAAAAACAAGTAACTAAATGTTTAGGATGGTTTAGTTGTTTTAAATCAACCGCTGTAGTCGAAACATCAAAACCCGACGCATATAAACAAGTTGAAAAACAAGAACCAAAAGAAGAATCTAAACCTGAAATTGCTGTTAAAAGCGAACAAACTAATGCAGTTTAAAAAATAATATTTAATTTCTAATTATTTCTATTTAAAATATATCATATTATAAATGGAAAAAATGTTTAATGTTTTATTAGTATTTGGGGTTCTTGTAGCTCTATATTACTGTATTCAAAAACATAAAAATGAAAACACAAATGTTAATAACTTAAAAAAAGTGGAAAAACAAGAAGAGGTTATTGAAAATTTTAATATGGATAGAATAAAATATAATCATCCAATTTCTCCAAAAAAAGTTAAATTTGATTATGAACAAAGACCAATTGAAAAACAATTTTTAATGGAACAACAATCAGGTGCACATGTAACTCCTCATTATCCTAACCGATGGATTGAATCATTTGATTCCAATGGTAATCCAATTTATAATTCACGCGAACAAGTAACAGGTGTTGTTGAAACATTTATTGAACCAAAAGCAAGATTTACTTATAGTTTTAATAAAGAAAAAACATTAAACATGGATGGTATTGCGGATCCAGATGATTTTATTGATGGTAGAGGTAAAACTTTAAAAGAAATTTATGACAACTCTTTTGTAGACTTTAAAAAGCTAGTTCCTAAACAAAAAGTTATAAATGGAGAACCAAACACAAACTTTAGACAAGCAGCTTCAAGCTTATATTATTTAACTCCAGATACTTGGGTTTATGAAAATGAAAGACCTGAAAATGGAGGTGAGAGTTCCGATGGTATTTTAGCTTCAGATCCTAGTACATCTGGTTCTGTAGCCATGTTTTAAATTAATTAAAAAATATTTTACAATACTATTTAGTTTTGTAAAAATTTTATAAAGCTCGTAAAAATTGATATTTCTATTTAAAAACAAGCAAACTATAATAATATAATGCTTAAAAAAATTATAATTGGAAGTGGTGATGGGTATTTAGTTGATTGGGATGTTAAAAGTAAAATTATTGACTATTTATACTCTAAACTCGATTTATCAAAATACAGATATATCATGTTAAATAATATTCAAAAACTAAAATTTTTAAATGAAAATGAACATTATGTTTCGCCTAATTTCAAAGGCTATAACTATTTACTTATTATGCTAACTATTAATAACAACCAATATTGTGTTGCAATTGATAGAAAAAAGTTATCATATCATAAGTCGCAATTAGATATGAAAACTATCCAAGTTATACAATTAAATTTAAAAACAACCGATACAATTTATAATGGTACAATTTTTGATGGTAAACTAATTCAAACAAATGGTGGACATATATTTTTAGTTCAAGATTGTTTTTATTTGATGGGTAATAAAATGTTAGAAATGGAAATGAGTCAAAAAATGAATCATCTTGATTCAGTGCTAAAAACTAATTTTAAAAAAGATAAACAACCATATTGTACAAATTTTGAATTTAAATTAAATAAGTTATGTAAATATAACGAATTAGAATCAATGATTAAAAATTTACCAAGCTTATCAATACCAACAAATGGTATAATTTTTTATCCAAAATTTTCAGGAGTTAATGTGCTACACATTGAGAAAAAATCTGATAAAGTTGATATAAACACATCAAATAATGAACAAATAGAACAAAAATCGTACCATATTATTCATGATTTTGTTAATTTTTTAAAGTCTCGCACTTATTCATATGAATCAAATGGAAAACAAAAAGTTTATTGGTTATCTCGCACAATGATACCAGATGTATATGATATTTCTGAAAATCAAAATGGCGACAAAGAAGGAATTGCATTAGTTCCCAATCTTAAAATATCTCAATTATGTGATGATAGTATTGGTGAAAAACCAGTTAAATTCAATTGTATTTATTCAAACAAATGGAAAAAATGGATTCCACTATCTATTGCATCAAATTAATTGGATAATAATTAAACTTGTTTTATAATATATATACAATAGTTGTTATATTATCTAATGAACCCTTTGCATACGCATGTTCTGCAAGTTCTTTAGCATAGTTACCTTTAAATTTTTTATTTAATGTAAGTTCATTTATAAAATCAACAACATCTTGATTTGACATAACATCCCATAATCCATCACATGCAAAAACAATAAATTTATCAGAAGAACTTATTTTATATCTGTAAATTTGAGGTAAATGAGTCACATATGGTGTGCATTCTAAATCACCAAATGCTCTAGATAAAGATAGGTCTTTAATTCTCCAATCAGAACCATCAAATTCTATTTTACCACCTAACTGTTCAATACGTTGTTTTTCTTCAGGAGCATTTGGTTTATGATCTGCTGTTAATTGTTCTGCTATATTTAATTTATTACATTTGACAGCACGGGAATCACCAACATTTAATATCCATAAACGGTTTTTGTTTTCAGTATCTTTAAAATGTATACCAACACATGCTGTTGAACCACAATATTGGATTGCTCTTGGGTGTTCTTCTTTCATCTTGTTTTGAATTAAATCATATACTTTATTAAAATATTTTGAAGCAGTATCTGGTCTTGTATAAATGTCCTTTTTAAATCTATTAACAAAAAATTGAGGCAAGTTTTCTTTTAAATATTTACTTACTGCTTTCCCACCATGACCATCAAAAACACCAATAAAATTAACTGGATTTAGTTCTTGATTCTCTCCCGATAAATTTATTATATGAACATGTTGGTCTTCATTTGATTCTCTTTTTCCTTGTAAAGAATGTGAAAATATTTTCATTATTATTATTAACTATAAAAAAATAATTAATAATAATTAATTGATTTGAAATTTTATACTAAGCACATGGTGTCCATTCCTTAATGGTTTTAATGAATATTTCTGAGTCTGCAATGAGTTTAATTTGATTAGCACATTTGTCTTTATTGTCATTTGACACCACATAAAACAAATAAAAGTTATTAATCACATCAGTATCACCGTCTGCTTCTTTTCCAAAATATGCTTCCATAAATGTCGCAATTGGTGGTTCATCCGAATATGTTTTATTAAAATCATATGAATCTTCAAACCATGATTTTATAGTCTTGTTTAAATATTGTGGTGTATTATAACCATTGGAACCAGAACTTAATAAAACATTATTGGATTCAAAATATCCAATCACACGGGAATCATTTAAATTTATGTCATTTCTTAAAAAATCTCTTAAAAAATATGTTTGTGATCTTGTTTCATTTCCAGGATGTTCATAGATAACAGATGTGTCGGACGAATTAAAATATGATAATTTGTATATTGATTGAGGTACAGACGATAGCCTAGTATTTTCGGGTAATAATTCTGGGTCAATTTCTACTATGTTTCTTTTATCATCTTTACCTAAACTAGAATTATAATTATCCATTTGATTTGAAAAATAATTACCCATACTTGGTATTGGATTTGGTTTTGGTATAGCACAACCTCTATTTAATCTTTTACTTAAAGTATTAACAAGTCCTAAAATATTTTCATTAATATAAAAACCCTCAAAAGATATTGCAGATGTATTTTTTCCAATTGTGCAATTATTTGCATCCAAATTTATTAAATTTTCTGAATAAAAATCAGTTAATACATTAATCAAATTATTTTCTAATATAAACCGTAAATTTTCCCCAGCTAAAATACACGTTTTAAAATTTGTTTTATCCTGAACTGTATAATTACTGTCTCGAAATGTTATGCCAAAAGTTATACCCTGAGTAATTTTATCATGTATGTTAGTGTCATTACTTGTTAATTCCTTATTTCTCCTTTTTTGTTTATACAATTCTTTAAAATCATTAATTAATTCACTATATTTTTTTGTTCGTGTACTTTCACCACCAAAATATCTTTTTAATTCTTCATTAATATCTGACTCATTTATTTGATTCCAGTTTATTAAATCTATAATTTTTTTTGTTCCCAAAAGTTTTTTCCCACCACGAACTCCATCACTTGTACCAATTGTAGTTACTTGGAAATTCATATATGCACTCTTCAAATCACCTTTCAATCTACTTAATAAAAATAAGTTAAGTTTTTTGGCTATATCTGGAAAAACAGCTAACAACATCGGATTTAAATAAACAGCTGCTCTTAGAGCTGTTTGATCATATGAAGAAAATTCTGGTTTTAATTGAATACAATATTGTCCGTGGATTGTTAAGTCTGGTTTTACATAGGAATTTAAAATATCTTCTTTACCGGGTAAATCCATCACGACAAATCTTACAACCTTGTTGGAATTTAATTTTACCTTAAATTCATAAACCATAATTGAACGAGATGAAACAGGATTATTAACTGTTTTTTTAATTCTTCCTTCAGCTATACGAATTTCATCTATTTTATCAACAAAATCTGAAAAATTTGTAATTTCAACTGTATCAATTTTAGTATATGTGCCTTGTTTTGAATCGTCAATATCTGATTTAACATCATCTAAATATGTTTTAATTCCACTACCTGACTTGATATCAGATGGTGTATGTTCAACACCAACTAATCCTCCTTCTAGTTTTTTAATTCTATATGTGTATATTTTATGAGCATATTGTGATGGGTCACGACCTGCCCAATAAGATTTATATGGTAAAGCAAGCCCATAAATTTCGTATGATCTAGTATAAATTGCCTTCATATCTTGAATACTTGTAAGGGCTTTCTGTAGCACACCAGTTTGTGGTCCTTTGTTACCAAATAGGGTAAATGTTTTACCAACTCCTGAATACCCATAAGTAATCATCATAATAGACTGAGACTTGGACAAGTAATTTGGTATACCCATATAGAGAGCTAATGTGTCATTGTTTTTAAAGCCTTCTGGATCAAAAATTTCATTAAATTTAATTCCACCTCGAGTATCAAATTTACTTAATATTTGTTCTTTATTTTCAGTTTGTCCCATTCTTGTTAAACATGTGTCAAGTGGTGCTATTTCCAATTGCTCACGCGTACTTTTTCTAAAGTTAACTTCTTTTTTCCCTATAGCTATTACAGGTAATTCGGGTCTGTCATTAATTCTTAAAAATACGGAAACAGGAGATGATTGAGTTAGTTTGAAATCATCTAAAATATCCTTAAATAAATTAAATAAAAAAAATCCTTTTGTTATTTCTGGTGTATGGACAATTCTGGAATTTAAAACATATAATCTGGAAACATTTTTGTTTGATTCGATTTGTTCATCCTCAGGTGCTGCTTTCCAGTTCTTATGCAACCAGCTTAAAAACTCATTTAAAATTTGTAAATTTAATAAATGATATGTGTAAAAATAGTTATATGTTGAGTTTGACTTTACAATTTCAGGATTTGAAAATTTTGTTAAAATATCACTTACAATTGAAAGATAATATGATACTGAACCACGTGATATATTTGAGTAAACCCTGTATGCTGGTTTTGTTAATGTTAACTTGACATAATTTACAATAAATAATTTGTGGTAAAAAAACTGCAAATAAGCCAAATTAAATTCATTTGCAACATTAACTAACTCATTATAAATTGATTTATATTCTCCAACTTTTTGTTGATAATTAATTAATGCAGTATAATATTCCTCCCAGTTTTTGAAAGCACCTCCTGTTTGATTTGTCTCTGGTATTTTTGTTTGTTTAACATTTGCCGTACTGATTTCATAGTGTTTTTTGCATAATTTTCCTTTTGACTTGACCAGTTCTTTCTCCCATTTACTTATTAGTTCCCCAGTTATTTTTTCTTCTTTTTTACTCGTGGATGCAAATAAACTAAAACCACCTGATTGTTCTTCTTGAACTAATCTTCTTGGTAATTGTGATTGCTGAGCTGGTTGGGGTTGGATAGGTACCCTGGGTTGTGATGAAAAAACGGGGTTAATAAGTTTGTCTACATTTTCCAAGCTACCTAATTTGCTAATATCAAGCACTGCTTTATCAATACTTGCAGAAGTGCCAAATTCAAGTCCAGCTAATTGATTTATTGTAATTGTTTCAATTAATGATGTTGGGTTTGATTCAGTTGGTTTAAAAAAATATTCAGGTCTCAAATCTTCTAGTCTATATGTGACTTTTGTGTAAGATTCAATTTCATTTAATCTTTCTCTAATTTGTTCTCCAAATCTATTTAGTGAAATAATTTTATTTCCTAATTCCTCAGACTGAGCTAAAAGTCCAGTTTTTTCAACACCAAATGTGCTTTCCGATTCTGAAGATTTTTTTGTATAAGCATTTATAAATTTTTGAATATTTGTTTCAAGAGTATCTACAAATTCCATATTCATTCTATCGATAGAAGTAATATCAATAGGTGGCTGGACAAATGTTAATTTATTATTTAATCTAATATTTAGAAAATCTGTTCCCGACCCATCTAATTGTGTTTCTAAAGATTGCATCAGGTTTAAAATTCTATTAGTATATAAAGATTCTTTTAATTCAAAATCCGGAGGTGCTTGTTTAATTAAATCATTATACTTTGATGTTATTCTTGTTAGGTTTTCTAAAATTTCATCCAAATTTAAATTTGATACTTTGGATTTTTGATTTGAAAGTATAGTATTTATTGCCATTAATTTTATTATTTCTGTTTCTAATTGAGCTATTTGTTCTTTTATTTGAGTTCCACCTTGTTGTTTAATTTCTTTTAATTTAGTTTTTTTCCCATGAATTTTTAATTTAATACTTTCTTGTTTATAATTTAAAAAGTCAATTAAGTTGTTCATTATTAATTTAACTGGGATATTTTTTTTATATTAAAAATTCATGTTGGCGAATAAAAAAATCATACTAATAATAATATGGATAATAAATTACTTGATTTAATTGATGATATTGAAATATTATTAAAACAAGATAATAGATTCTTTTTATCTAATGATCACAAGTATAGAAATAAAATTAAGAAATTAGCAAGTAGTGGAAAAAGCTTTAATGCACAACCAATTGATATTACCCCTTTGGTTAATTTAGCAAAATTACAGGATAAGCCAATGGTTATTAAGGAAGAAATTCCAGTACATGTGGAAACGGGGAATACAGAATCTCTTAAAAACATTGTTGCAAGATTATCCGAATTAAATAATAAAATGGATAAAATTGTAAATTAATAATTTTTTTAATTCCAGGCAAAACTTGCAGGATTTCTTTTTGCCTCTCCTGTTCTTTTGGATTCAATTGCTTTATGTAGTAATTCTTTAACTTGGGGGCTGACACTAGCAAAATCCCCTGATGAATATTCGCGTTTGTATGCAGCTAAATCAATATTTGCCATTTGAGTGTATTTCTCAAAAATAGTCTTGTATGCAGCTAATTGTTTCAAGTCAAGATCGGAATCCATAGCTGTAATTCTGGCATCAATACCATTTAATTTGTTAGCATCAGCAGTAACATCAGCTGCTGTTCCTGAGCGACTAGTAATATGTGATAATAATAACCCTAATGTGTCTTCTAAAGTTTTAATTTTACCTTCAAGTTGTCTGGTGAGCTCTTGTGCTTTTGTATCAAGTGCACCATAATCAACTCTGGAAGTTACAGTTGAAGGTGGTGATGATATTGCAGCGTTTAAACTTGTAAGTAATCCACCACCAGTTTGAGTATTTAATGCTTTGTCAACTTCAATTAATAATTTAATGTCCTCGTTAAGTTTTTCTATTTTTTGGTTAATTTTTCCTACAAATTTATTACGGGCCTGTATTTTTTTATCGTCCATTATAATATATAATTTAATGGAGAAAAATATTAGAGAAATTAGAAAAAAATTAAAAAAATTATCCAAAAATTTAGATAAAAATTATTATGAGATTTTAAACATTTACAAAGACCTTATTGTCCAATATTATCAAGCCAATGGGCATTTAAATTAGTTACTTTGATAATTTGTTCATTCTAAAATAAAAATACTATTAACTAAAGCCCATGATTTTGCACTACCATTATGTTGTCCTGTAAAACTTATCATAAAACTCTGGGAAAATTTTCCAGTACCCTGGGTATTAGCTATAGATCCAGTTACTAAAATATAAATTTGACGCGAACCTGAATCAATTATATCCCATTTGCACTCGGAAAATTCTAGACCATTTGATGCAACCGACTTGAGAAAAACAATAAAATCAGGTCCTTCATATGTTGTGTTGTTATGTTTAATTTTAGTATAAGGCTTTATAATATTATCCGTTGAAAAAATATCTGGGTTTGACATCCATGATGAATAAAAGTATTGAATAAATTGGTTCCCAACCTGAGTACCATCATATATTTTTTTGTGTTTGGTATTTTTTTGTTCGGAATCAGTTGATGAAATATTGGTATAATTATTTGGATAGGATTCGGCTGATGTCTGCATTAGTTAATGAAACATATTAATATATAAAGTAAAAATTTCAATTTATTTTATATAATAAAAATGAAATGGCAAAAATTGGAAAATATTCATTTAAGAAATGAAACAAAAAAATACTTTAGTTCATTTTTAAATTTCAATAAGGCAAACTTATATTATGGGGTAATCAAGGACTTGTTTTGTGTTTTACTGTCTGCAAATACAGTTCCAGATGAATTTGATTTTGGGCTTGAAAATAACTTTGATGGTTTTAAAATTAAACACCAAGGAAATGAAAGTGATTATAGCCAAGAACTTTTAGATAAAATTTTAGTACAAATTGAAAAATCATCTGATAAATTTATTGAGGTTTACAGTCAAAATTATTATCTAAGGTTTCCTGTTTCTATGGATTTTGTTGATTGGTTAAAAGCAGAAACAGAAATATTTACTGAAAATTATCAAATGTACAAAAAAATTAGTTTACCTTATATAAATTCCATATACGATAAAAATACCAAATGGATTCATGAGTTAGTTGGAAATTTTTCAGAAGAATCTATTGTGTTGTTTAGAAATCAAGAAATGGTTTTATGCAAGGACATTGTTTGGAAAGAAGATAATCTTAACCAATTTTATTTACTTGGTATACCAACAAAAAAAATTAAAACAATTCGTGACTTAACACAACATGATATTCCTTTACTAAAAAATCTAAAAGAAAAAGCAATTGAAATTGCTAAAGAATATGGAATCAATAAAAACAAACTATATATGTTTTTTCATTATCATCCATCATATTATCAATTACACTTACATGTATGTATTACCGAACATGAAGCTCTAGAAACCAAATACATCAGACATTATTATTTGGATAATGTAATTGAAAAATTAGAAGCGGAATCTGATTACTGGAAAAAATCAACTTTGCAATTTGAGTTACTGAGTAATACTAGACTTTATAAATTATTAAAAGAATACAAAGAATAAAACGCCCTATTGTGTAACAAGTAGTTGAGTCTTAATATCTTCTTCAAAATTTTCTGGGTATGCCATTTGTTCTAGTCGTGACTCTGCATATGGTCCACAATATGACCATAGTTCATCCCCAATCCAAATTTCTTCGTCATATTTCCAATAATTACTAAAGTTGAATTTAGGATTAGATTTGATAATTTTGTTATATCTTTCCCTACTCATGTAGTGGTAGATATCAATTGGACCGTCATCATCTGCCTTTTCCCAATGGGAACCAACATATACATTTGATTTATGAAATTCAACTGCTGCTTTGTAAGTTTTGTATTGGCTTAATTGGTCAAGTAAGGACTTGTGTTTTGTACAAAGTCCAGGCTTAAGAGTTGATTGGTTACATAGATTACCATTGGTATCTTTGTAACAACATAATTGATTGCAGGTGTCACAAAGTGTGTTACCCAAATATTGCCTAGCAAGTTTTCCAGACCCACGATAAAAATTCACATAGTTAGGTTTAGAACAAATGTTTGCACAACCATCTCTTTGGCATGCGATGCCGGTATTATTGTTAGTATTATCATTTAAGGTAACTAATTGTGACATTAAACTTTTATTTATAAGTTTTGTGGATAAAGAAATTTCAATTTTTATAAATTATCAAATTGGACCCAAGTTATTACAAAATAAAAATTTATTTTATAGTAATTTAGATGTATTAAAATAACTAGTAGATTTAACTCATGACCTTGATTGTACTTGGAAAACAGTTCGGAACTTTTTTCAAGCTGTAAGGGGTGTTTAGCCCATTACACAGTATTCTTAATACTGTCCTGCAATGATTTAAATTATGCAATTTAAAATTCATTTTGCTGTGTGTAGACTGGAATTAACTTTGTGCTGTCTACTTAAGTTTGCTGACTGGGATTGGGGATTGAAAAAAATTTAATTAATTTTTTTAAATTTTTGCTGTGTCCAGTCTAAAAGGCTCTATTAAATTATATTAATGTTGCTGTTGGTAGAAATATTATTGTGCTAACTTCTGAAGCGTTGGTTGCTAACTAGGGTTTGGATTGATTATTTAAATTTTTTCAAATTTAAATTGCTTTAATCGCAATTATTTGCTGTGCCTAGTTTTTGGATTATTATTAAATAATAAGTGTTATTTGGCTGTAAGAAGTTGGTTTGCTATCTACCTAACTTGGTATTTATAATCGGGGATTACAAATCCCGGGTTGCTAACTGGGCTAATATTAACTTACGCTAATATTTAAGACAAAATTTATATGTTAAATTTATTAGTCATTTGCTGTATCCAGTTATGATTTTTATTTTGCTATTTGGCGTTAGTTAATTTTTATTAAATTATTCTATGCAGTGGCCAAATAATAGGTACATTGGACGAGATTCGAACTCGTGAAGCTTACGCATGCGCTCTTGAGGCGCACCCCTTTGACCGCTCGGGAACCAATGTTGGTGGTCCTAGCGAGGCTTGAACTCGCGACCTCGGCGTTATAAGCACCGCGCTCTGACCGACTGAGCTATAGGACCTGAATTTGCTAACTACCTTGGAAAAAATTTATTATAATTTTTAATGTATGGCTGATGGTAGTTAATTGATGACAACGGCGAGATTCGAACTCGCGAAGCATTTGCATCAGAACTTAAGTCTGACCCCTTTGACCGCTCGGGAACGTTGTCTTTTGCTAACTAGAATTGAAAGATTTAAATAAGTTCTTTTTTTTATTTGCTGTTTCTAGTCAAAAGTATATATAGAGTTGGGTATCTAATATGTTTATTTTTCAATTTTTTTTATTTTATCAGTCTAATTATATAGGTATTATTCTAATGGAATTAAATTTAAAATATCAAGAACATGTATTTTATAAAAAATACTTGTTGTACAAAACCAAATACATAAAACTTAAAAGCCAAATTGCTGGGTCTGAATTATCTGAATTAGACGGACTTATTCAATCTATTGAACTTAATAATTTGCATATTGTTCGCGACCAGGTGACCCAGCAATTACAATCTATAATCCCACAAGACAAGTTTTTATCATTAGATGAAATTAAGAGTTTAATTGATTCTGTTGGGCTTGAAAAAATAATCCGATGTGTTGGAATTTATTACATATATCATAAGTATACAACATATTCCAAATCATTAAATATTTATACAAGCCCAAATGACTTTTTTTCAGAATTGGCTTATTTGTTTCGAGCAACAGAAAATATCCTAGTCAATTTGGTCAAATATATTGAATCAAATACCCATACAGTACTTTTAATTCCAGGAGATTCTCCAAGTTATTTTTTATTTATGCTTGAAATGGTTTATCCTGAATTAAAATCTAATCCAAAAGTTACTATTGTTTCATTTCCTATTTCTGGTCTTAGCGCAGATGATATAATTGAATTTTTCTATGATAGGGAAGGAGTATTGTCGGATTATAAAGTTAATTCAGATGGTAAACCTTATTTAGATTGGGTTTTAAAAGCAAACTTATCTGAAGCTGTTCAATCTAATCCTCATCAGTTTGTTATTATTGATTATCTGCACGCTGGAAAATCTGCTGTATTTATTGAACACACATTAAAAGAACTTTATGAAACAAAACCTTACAGACTCGATGAAAATTTTGTTCGAGTAATTAATTTAAATTACTATTTTCAACCATCCAGCGAAATTAATGAGTATTTATCTGAACTTAAAGACTTGAAGAAAAAAATTAAAAAACTTAAAAAAACAAACCCAGAATATTTTTCCGGTCTTGAAGGTGTTAAGCAATTGGAAAAGTTTTTATTTGCAAATTGGTACTTGTATTTGTATCCAGACTTTTTAGAAGGACTGGCTAACTTTCCTACTGATAAAACAAAAGTTCTTGAATATTTAGTTGATGAGTCTGACCGAAGATGCCAGTATAAATTAAAACTAACAGAAGCTACCGAGTTAGCATCAGGTTCAGCAACAATGAGTGATTTTTTAAGTAAAATACCAAAACCAGACACTGTTCATTTAAATTGTAACCTATTTAATATTTTGTTGTACTTAATTTATACACACTTATCCCAATTAAATTTAAAATGTGGAGAATTATTTGAGAAAATTACTGGAAAAATATCAATTTTAATTCCAAAAGGTGTTCCTATTAGATTGATTATTGGGGACTCAGATAAAGCTTTAAGCTTGACAATAAATCAAGATGACCTAATAAACAATCAAATTAAAATTGGACCAAAAAATACTATTGGGCTTTTGGATATTTCTCGTATAGAAATTTTGTAATTATATAATCAAACTATGTTATTATATAATTAAAATACAAAAATTAAATGATGTTTATTTTCTTTTTTAATTCCAAATATTTATTTTTATATTTGAGATATTTGTTTTTCCAATTTATTGATTCCTGACCTATTTTTTGCCCAGTTAATTCTATTGAGTTAATTTTAAATAGTTCTTTTGAGCTTGTACCTAAGTAAGCTACAATATTGCTATTATCATCAAAATCTTGGTAATTTATTTTAATGCCTTTTTTAGCAATCATAAGGTATTTATTATATTCTAAATATGCATATCTAATAAAATTTCCAAGTAGTATTGAATAGTTAAAGCCATTAGTGTCTTGAAATTCTTCCCAAGTTTTTACAAAATTAAATGGAAAACTAAAATTAAAAGACTTATTAGCAAAATTGCTAATTTCAATTCCTAAAACTCTTGATGATTTTAAAGATGTACTTTCTAACAATCCACTGAAATTAATTACAGCAACTTCAATTTGGTCGTGTTCATTCATATAACCATCAATTTTTTGTATATGAGGATAATATTTATCAATAATCATATTTAATGCTTTGATATATTGTAAAATTTTTAAATTATTTGAAATTTTAAAGTCTCTTTCATTATCATCATAACATTTTTTATTAATTGTTCTAATTACTTCATTAAAATTCACAATAATTTTATGTTCTTCTCTTACACCATATTTTACATATGAACCTTTTGGTTTAATAATTTTTTGAAGAATATCAAAATTAAATTTAAAAATTTTTTCATTATCCAAGTCTTGTGAAACTAATATTTTAATTGGTCTATTTAATAAAAATTTATATAAATATGGTTCAAACATATCATCTTTTGGAGATGTCGGATCAATTTTTAGTCTTTCAAATGGATGAAGTAATGCTTGGTCAAGTTTTGATGACATCCAAACAAAATCTTTTTCTGCAATGTTTATAGGGTTTTGATATCCAGAATAATAGTTTTCATCACTAGTTTTAATAATAAAATTATTAGATTTTAAATAATGTTCTAATAGATTTTTAAATGTTAATTCCAAACCTAAAATTTCCATTTCTTCATCTCTATCTAAACCCAAACATTTTTTATCTACAATATTTTTTTCAAATTCTTCAAATATACATTGGACTTTTTCCATTATTATTATGAAGAAAAAAAAGTTTTAGTGTGAAATTAATTTGAACAAAATATATTGGTATATTTTTTATGTCGGGCAATCCATTTTCTTATACAATTATCGGATACGCCATATTTTTTACCAACTTGTACATATGAACCTAATTTTTCTAAGTCTTCCATTATTTGTTTTAAACTTGGTCTATTGAGATTTTTTGTTTCGATTGATTTTTTTAATTTTTCTTTATTTACACAACCATTACAACGGGTTGATCTTGGTGCCACTTCACACCCGCATTCAGCACAAGTTCTTACATTCGAATTTATTTGTATAGGTTTTTTAAGTGTGCCTTTAGTTTTTAGTTTTCTTGTTCTTTCTGTAGTTTTCTCTTCAAGTTCTTCATCTATATTCAAGTCCAAGCTAACAGAATTATCACTAGTAGGTCCTATTATTTTGGCATCAATTAATTGTTGAATAACTGAAGGATTTTTAGCTTTTGTATTTGCCAATTCTAATTCCTTAATTTTTACTTCTTGTTCTTTTAATTTTAGTTGATAAAATAATTCTTTTTCTTTTATTAAATCTTGTTTTTCTTGATTTACAGATAATTTTCCAAGAATTAAATTTATTTGATCATTTGTTGTTTTATTAGAGTATTCAATGGTTTTAATTTTGTCTACAAGCATATTAACTGTTTCTTTTAGTTTTTCATGTAGTTCAGATAATCGAGCTACATCTGCTAATGGAACTATTTCATGGGTTTTATTTTTAAATTCAGCTGACGTCTCGGTTATTATTTCATCAATGCTTTGAATAACAAAGTCTATAGGGTATTTACCATTGGTTTCAAAAAATTCTAGTCCATTATTATAAGTGGATTTTATTTTAAGTTTTTTAGCTAAGGTTTTTATTTTGGTTTCACATGCCAATGAAATTGTTCTGTTTGGTAATTTATATAACTTGACTATGTGGTTAAAGTTTAAAGTCGCAGCATGTGATTCCATACGTTTATCTACTTTATATGTTTGGCCAAATTTGTATATGTTGTCTTTCACATTTATCACATACACAATTTCATGACCGATATAGTCGTCTAATTTATCCACCGAATATGCCAACTTATTTGACAGTGAATACGAACCATATTGTCGGATAGATGGGAGAACATCTGATGTTACTCGGCTCTTTAGAGCCACGAAGGCTTTAACTTTGTTAAAGACGCTCCAATGTTTGAATTTTTTAGCTTCTGGTTTCTTTGAACCTAATATTAAACTATATAATCCAGATTCATTAATAAATATTGTTTTACCATCTTCATTCCCCAATATTTGTTCTATTTTAAGCTGCTCATTCGTTTTATGGGGTCCCTTATTATTTACGGGACCCATTATTTGGTCAACTGTTATTTTATCTGGGGAATCAACATTATTTCTAATCGGTTGTTCTGTGTCATTGTAACCCAAAGCAATAGCGATTTCTTTGGCTTTAAAATAAATTTGTTGTTTAACATAAACATATTTTATGGACTGTGTATTAAAATGAATAAAATTTTACCATTATCAACAAAATTAATAATTTGTTCTGATGTTATTTCATCTTCTTTATTATTTACAAGATAATCTAATAACTCCTTTGACTTGGGAGCTTTAGATTTAGTTAATATATCTATTAGAATGGGTTTGTCCACATAGTAATTACCCTTATGTAGGATTTTTCCATCTATTTTTTAATGTATTCTTTGGGACTATTAGATATTTCACATCCGGACTCGTTAGAATTTGAAACAAATTCTAATATGAGTCCTATGATAGACTTAATTAGATTTTTATAAAAAATCTAACAAGTCTGATTGTAAGAGAACGTCATTTAAACAATAAGATTTCTTGTACATATGAATGTCAAATTTTTGAGAGGAAACGGGTGTTACGTTTGTTGATTTAAAGTTTGATAAAGACATGAGTATATAAGATAATAAAAGAAAGGAAAGGAGTCTTTAAATTCAAATAATAAAAAGTTCTATTATTTGGATTTGTGTAAATGTTTTAAAAAATATATATGAAATATGTAATTAAAATAATATTGGATTTTTCTGATGTGAAACCATCTAAAAAATATAAGTGACAAGAGTGGGGTTCGAACCCACGAAGCAATACGCATCAGAACTTAAGTCTGACCCCTTTGACCACTCGGGAATCTTGCCTGGTTTTTCCTATCATGATGTTACTCAGATGGAACGATATCGTTTTAATAGTGGTCCTAGCGAGGCTCGAACTCGCGACCTCGGCGTTATAAGCACCGCGCTCTAACCGACTGAGCTATAGGACCTGGGTTATAATCACTTGAAATATTATTTGACCTTTTAATAGACCGCAAGGTGATACAAAAAATTGCCTTTAAGGCCCAATGTTAGGGATAATAATAATACCGTATTCCAGTATAATTATCATCCCAATTTTAGGGCCACCAAACGTATAATAATTAAAAGATAATAAATCTAGTTTATTCATTTAAGAACTAATTATAACTTTATTTTCTTAATTTACTTTCGTAAACAGAAACTCAATTGTGTCTTCTAGAGGACTTGAACCTCTATCTCCCCTGTTGCAGCTTGGGGCGCTCTACATTAAAGCTAAGAAGACTTGAACAGTTGCCTGTTCTTTTTTCCTAATTCAGTTTGGAGTAGATATATATATCGTTATCATATATATATCCCCGAAATGGAACAAATATCATTTGTTAGTGACAACTGTGAGGTTCGAACTCACGAAGCATTACGCATCAGAACTTAAGTCTGACCCCTTTGACCGCTCGGGAAAGTTGCCTATACCATCTGTTAAATGGTATTTTAGTGCTATTTAGTATTAAAACTTGCTTAATTTGTTTTATTTAAAAGTTGCTGTTACTAAATGATGTGCACCCATACTGGGAATCGAACCCAGATTACAAGCTTAGAAGGCTCGTGTACTATCCATTATACTATACGGGCTTGAGATGCAAGTTACAATAAAAAATTAAACCCATTTTAATTATTTTTGTTTGCTGTTTGTAACTTATTTATTATTAGCCGTTGAGACCAAACTGTTTTTTCATCAATTTTTTTAACATATATTAACAACACATATCCTAATCTAAATATATATTTTATATAGTGGAATACCCCTGTCCACTATAATTAATATAGATAATATTTTTTTAAATCAATTTTATAACATTTGAGTGCGTTTTACAGACTTAAAGCCATAAGTTAAAGACAGAATTATTTTAAAACAACATCAAAACATACAAATAAAGAAAACATACACAAACTAACCAATTCACTCGTCGTCCTCCATGGCACACGACTCTTCGTGACATCCACACTCGCAGTCACTATCACCTCCGCAATCACACTCACACTCCTCGTCCTCCTCGGGGTCATAGTCCGGATCATCCGAGTCATCCAACGTGTCAGGATTGTCAAACGAGGGCGATAACATATGACAAAATCCGTAGGTGACAAAGCGAGCAGCACCGCGACCGTGCTCACTGATAAACTGGGAGCACATTCCCCGATTCGGTCTCGTTGTCATCCTGTGAGTTTGACGGTGGAAGTCTCTCAACCCGGTTATTCTCTCCCGAGACACACCGCGAATTGAGTAAGACACTAACACATGACGCCGATGTGTTCTGACAAGCGCCGACACCATGTCTCTGGTCTGTTCCACACAGTCGCCAATGCCGCAGAAGTTCAAGTACACAACGCCCGGAAGCTCATCGGGATCGCGCAAAGTGTTCACATCAGAGCACAGGATGTCGTCGTGCACAGCAGTCACACCAGACGGCATGAAAGTGTCATGCCATGCATGAACATCCTCGTCTAGGTCATACAGAGTGAAGGTGTAGCGATCAAGGTCTTCGTCGGAGCAGCCTCGTGCACGCATCTCCGCCATTATCTGATACACTATACGTCCATGACCATCCATCAGCGTAACATTTGTTTCCCCTGAATTGCACAGTGCGTTGACGACAGCACAAGCACGGTATTCAATGTCCTCGCGGGCTTCAGGTGTCACCAGAGAAAACAGAATAGAGCCGTCGCCAATAATGTCTAGCCATTCCGAATTGGTCAGATTGCGCAGGGTGTAAATTCTACCTGATTCAACAAGCTCTCTCACAAGTTGGTGCTGCGTTTCCGAAGGCTGGAGCCGGTTACCAGCACGCGGGTACTCGTTGATGATGTGGCCAAGAATACCGCGGTTAACAGCATCCTCGTCTTCACCGAAAGTAGCCTCAAGTTCCTCGAGCACACGCAGACAATCAGCGAGTTGTTCCCATTCAGACTCTTCCTCTTCACCGAAACTAACATTTTCGTCCCATTCACACTCTTCATCAGACTCTACATAATAACCAGGGTGGGCACGAGACCCGGAGGAGTTGGCCGCAAGGGCCGAGGTAGTCATTCGCTCGTTAGCAGGAATAAACTGGGTGGTATCTTTGACCGAGGTACCAGCGGGGTTGTGGGCACGAGACCCGGAGGAGTTGGCCGGAAAGGCCGAGGTTGTCATTCGCTCGTTAGCAGGAACTGACTGGGGGATAATCTTCTGCCTTAGCAGAGGACTACCCTTAGAGGATTTAATTTTAAAGAACCACCTTGGATTTAAAATTTCAATTTTTTCTTCATTTAGAACAAAAAATTAAAACTCCGACCTGACCCGTATATCAGACAATTTGGAAAACATTTACAATATTAAATATTGGTTAGTATATATTTAAGGATTAACAAAACTAAAAAATATATAATTTTAAGTATTGTATAATGTTACATCGATAACCATTAGTACAATTCCGTATAGTTTTACGGGAGAAATTGTATGGGATTTTTCCAATTTTATTTTTTACAATAAAAGTTACAAATATTATTATAACTGAATATTTTTATTTGTTATCCTTTTTACTTTGCCATTAGAATAAGTTCCATATAATTCTCCTTTTTTATTATTGAAAATTACAAATACATTTGTTCCTTCCAATATATATTTTTTTTGTCCAATTGTTATTTCAACATAATCAACTTGTTCTTCTTCTGCCTGTAGTATGTTATATTTATGAGATTTTAATTGACCATCATCATCTGAGTCCGATTCTGAAGATTCAGTAAAGTCTGACTCTGTATCGGAATTTTCATTTTTGTTTTGGTTGTTATTTTCAACTGGTTCTGGTAAATTTTGTATTTGTTGAGATTTATCAAGTCCATCCCATGTTCCTAAAACCATATCTTTGTTATTATAACTAATGGTGTTTAATTCATTATAATATTTTTTCATCCCATTTTTATTAAAAACAACAGTCTTCTTAATTCGTTCTAGTGAATCTTTTCCATTTGTTTTTATATTTTCTGGTACTTTTGGATTGTTTGATAAATTTTCTAAATTACCCAAACTTCTTGTTAGTATCTTATCAAACACTTCTGTTTTTTCTTTTTTAATAATTTTATTTGTATTGTTATCAAGAACATTAGCGTGAGTACCATTAAGTGATGTTACACAATAAGAGTGGTTTTCTGGTTTAGAATTATTAAAATTAACATGTTCAATTAATTTAAAAAGTCCATTTGGACCACTATTTAATATTTTTACTTGTTCTTCTAATGTTAAGTAACTAATTGATTCAGAACCCAAATTATTTATCACAAAATAATTTGTTGTGTTGTTTGTATTATTTATTGTATTATTGTTTACAATATTTTGATTATTTGTTTTTAATTTAAGAATTGTATTTTCTTCAATAAGTTCTTTTACTTTTTCAGTTAGTGGTTTTAAATTAGTTTCTTTACATTTTTGTTCATGTGCCCATTTGGATTGTCTGCTATTACATTTTTTTTCACAATAACTACAAATGTACTTAATTTTATTGTCATCTTCAATCTGTTTATTTTCATGTTTTTTCTTATGTTTATGTAACCCGCTATTTGTTTGATATTCTGAACCACAAATATTACAAACGTATTTTTTGTCCATTATAATTTATTACTAAATATTTCTCTAAATAAAAAAATGTGTTATTATGTCAATCAAATTGTGGAAATTTTTAAAATAATTAATTAAAATAAAATTAGATTAATATTCATAAGCTTAATAAAATAAAAATAATTTAAATAATATTTGCATTAATATTACATTATCCATAACCGTAAAATTTAATGGAAATTTTGTCAAAATATTTATAAAAATGTCAAAAAATGTCCACAAAAATACAGTCTCGCGCGCGAGGTTTTTAATTATGGAAAGTGGTTGGAAACATATAAATCATTTACAAAAATATCTTGGTTGTAAAATACGTCAAATATATATTTCCAACTGTTATTTATATATATTTGACGTATTTCCTAATGATTTTTACGGTTTTGGATGATGTTAATTAAATGATAATTAGTGTTTTCAACATTATTTGATTTTATGTTAATGTATATATCATATTAATTAAACTTGTTTTACTATAATTATTTTGGAAATTTTTATTGACACATGTTTGGGATTTTTTATTTTTTTTATTTTTTATAATTCAATTTCAACATTTTTATTTATTATAAAAAAATTGATAAATTAATTCAATAAATTCTTATATTATATCATTTAATGCGCCAATTCTTAAAACTTGGAAGATTCATTGTAAATACTTCAACCATTAAATATGTCACAGTAGAAGAAAGCAAATACTATGTGACATTGCTTACTCCCGATATTAACGGGTTTACAATTTTTGGTTCTGGTTCACTAAGTTCGCACGATGATTATATAACAGTTTGTGCTGAAAAAAATGCCGATTCTTATAAAACACTAACCGAATGGATTCAAACCGTTACCAAATAATAAAACTAAATTTGTTTTCTAAGTTAAATATATGTTGGATTATAAACAAAAATATTTAAAATATAAAGAAAAATATTTAACTTTAAAAAAACAATTAGGTGGTGCTTTTGATAACTTTTCAATTGAAACATTAGATTCGGGTATTAATTTATATCATGGTTCTTTTAATAAAGTTTATGGTAACTTAAATGCTCCTGCTTATTATTCTCGCGATCCATTACAGTCATTGGGTCATTTATTAAGTACATCAACAAAAATTGATAATGCTATTTCAGAAATACCAGATAAAGATATTGATAAAATATCAACATGTTATCCATTAATTTATGTTTATACATTAAATACTAAAATTAAATTACTTAAAATGAAAGTCGGTTTAAATTTATTTAATGAATCATTTGGAATTTTGTTAAATAAAAGTGTAATAAAAAAATACTTAGATTTATTGGAAAATAAAAATGTTGTTTTAAATAATTTTAAAACCAAACTTTCATTAATTGGTTCAAATATAACTTCAAATTATGAAACAACATATTCTGATTTTGACAGTAAATTTAATTATTTGTTTGATTTATATTTATCAAAATGTAGCAATGAATGTTTTGCAGGGTGGGCTAACACACCAGGATACTATATTTTGTCTTCAATAAATTATAATTCTTATTTAAAGGAAATTATGGAAGATGTTATCGGAAGTAACCAATTAGATGGGATTTATGTTGAAAACGATCAAGATGAAATAATTTTGTTTAATAACGATAAATTTGAATCAGTTAATAAAATACAATATGTACTTCCTTATTCATATAAAGAAAAAACCGATGAAGAAATAAAATCTTTTATTAAAAAATACGATGATGCATGTATATTGTACATGTCAAAAGACTCTATTGAAAATCGTCAAATTGGTAAAAGAAATTTAATTGAATTATTTAAATTATTTAATCAAATCAATGATGAACAAAAATGGAATTTTGATTGGTTTCAAGTTTATTGTAAAAACTATAATCCTTATGAAAATACCAATGAAGATACATGTGAGTTAAAAGGAAAAGTTGTTGATGAGGTTGATGAAGTTGATAAAGTTGGTAAAGTAAAATGTTATAAACTAAAATGTAGTAAAAGATTTCCAATAAATTTCGATGCTTTAAGAGTTGATTTTGATATGGATCAATTTGAATGTAATGACATATATTCATTTTTAAATAGCAAATTATCGATTTTAAATATTGATGGCCATTCAAGATTACTTAGGGATTGGATTGATATGGTATTATCTGACAAATTTTCTGAAAGCAATTTAAATATATCCAGTCAAATTTGTTTAAATAGAACTGCACAATATAATAGGATTTTATAAAAAAATTGAAAAATAAAAGTTAATTGTATAAGATAATTAATTTATGCAATTAGAATTATTATTATTAAATAGAGATAAAATTACAGTAGATACCGAAGTTTCTCAAGATGAGACAATTATTCAATTTATGAATAGACATGGGCTATATTCAGATGTGCCTGATAATTTTAAAAGTTTAATTCATAATGGAAAAAGAATTGATAACAATGAGCCTATTATTAATTATATTAATGGCAATAAATTATGTTTTTGGTATCAACAGAGATGGTTTACAATGTAACTAATAAAAATATATATTTTACTAGTTATAAAATAATATTTTTTTCATGTGTTTTTTATTTATCCCGTATAAAACAAAAGTTACATAATAATAAATAATATTTGTGGAATTTAATTTATACCATATATTATAATGAGTAGCACAGGTTTTATCAAAGTAACAGGAAAATCAAATACAAACAGATTTTATATTCCTCCTTTTGAATCACAAGAAGATTGGACAGAAGAAAATTTTAATTTAGTAAAAAGTTCAATTGAAACTGGTAAAATTACTAAACATAATGTATTGAGAGCAATTATTGGAAATCAATCAAAAAAACGTAGAAGATTAGAAAATGGAGAACTCGAACCAATTTATATATTTGAAATTTTAAGGGATGAAAAAGATAATGTCAATACAAAAGAAAATCTAAAAAAAGAAGTTAATATTTTTTTTGAGAATTACAGTAGATTTTTAAATAAATTTTTTCAAGGTAGTGATTTGATTTTATCTGGTTCAGTTGATAAAAAAATTGAGGACTTATTTAAAGAATATGTTCCACTCCCACACAATCCAGATGAGCTTAAATTGTTAAAAATGTTTAATGTTGCAAATCCAAATTTTATTAAAAAAAAATTAGCTGGTAATAAAAAAAATTCAGAACCAACTCATTATAAACAAGATGATGCAACGAGAAAAAATTTAAAGAAAAATATGAATGAGTTTATTAGAGCAAGCGATTCTGAGTTTGGTTTGTTTAAGGCAAAATTAATTGCTTACTTTAAAGGTAAAGCTAAATATGACTATTTTGCTAAACTGTATCAGACTAAATATCCAACTTTAAGTTTAGAAAGAGCAGGGAAGGTTTTTTTCATTGAACTTACAAAAGCAAAAAGTTTGATGGAAAAGGAAAATGAACTGTTTGAGTTATTAATTACAAAATACCCAAATTTAAAAGATTCTGTTACGTTTAGTGATAAGACTGCTGCACAACAAATAGAAAATCATCAATTGGTTGAAAATACTTTTAAAACAGTGTATGATGATGTATCATTATATTTAGAAGGTCCAGCTGATTTAATAAAAGAAGTAAGACATTATCAAAAATACCTAAAATACAAATCAAAGTATCTTACTTTAAAATCTAAATTGCAATTGCACATGTAATAACTAATTAACAAATAATATTTATTAATTGGTTAATAATTAAATTTATGCTAATCCTAGAAGAACATCAATGTCATATGTATCTTCTCCACGCTTTTCCATTTCTTTCTTTAACTTCATTAGTCTCTTTTTCTCATTTCTATCTAATTCTTTTGTTGCCTTTTTGGCTTCAATTTTGTTACCAAGTGAATCAAACTTTTCTTCTTCACCATCCAAGTTAAGTTTTTTAGCATTTTCTTTTTCTTGACGTTTACGTTCTTTTTCAAGTGCTTCAATCATGTCGTCTCCAAAAACTGTCATTATACCTGATTCAAGTAACCATTTTTCTCTTGTTAATGCTTCATAAAAATCAGCATTATGTGAAATAACTAATACACCGCCCTTGAAATTTTTAATAGCATCGGATAACGCTGATGTAGATTCTTTGTCTAAAAAGTTAGTGGGTTCATCAAAGATAATCACATGTGGATCATGCCAACAAATTGAAGCAAGCGCCGTGCGCATTTTTTGACCCCCTGACAGTGCTGAAATTTTAGTATGTTGAGCAATTTCTGGTTCAAGAGCAAAACGATCCATATGTTTTTGAATTTCACCGGTTGTTAATTTCTTTTGACCCATCATTGACTCCATCGCAAGTTTTTCATCAAATTCCTTTACCATTTTTTCATATCCCATTTCAATTAACTCGGATTTAGTAAACCATTGGGTCATTTCAACAATCCCTTCTGATTTTGCTTCATATTCGTGTTCTCGCTTACCTGCTCTACGAGTTCCAAGTTCTTTAATAATAAAGGTTTTATTAGCTTTAGCTCTTGCTTTAATTTCTGCAATTTCTTCTTCTGACATTTTAAGCGCATTTTTAGTAGCTTGAGCTCTATCAACACCAGTTCTATATCTCCACATAATGTATTCGACAGGTGATTTATCTTCATGACCTTTAAGGATTGAAGTAACATTTTGAGGAATATATGCAAGACGTAAGTTGGGGTGTTTTTCAATAATACCTTGGTCTGGTTCAATTTCACCAACTAATAACTTAACAAGTGTGGTTTTACCAGATCCGTTTACACCACAAATAACTACTCTGGATGCCATTGATACTTGAATATTAACATTGGACAATTGAGGTTTAGGGGTGGTTGGATATTGAAATGAACAATCGCGCATTTTTAAAACAGCTTTGGTTAATGATTTAACACCTTCTAAAGGACCAGGTTCAGGGAAACTAAATGCAAGTACATCTTGTGAACTGGTTTGAAAGTAAAATGCAGCTTCTGGTTTTTGTTTAACAAATTCAGTAACATTACCACGATAAAATTTTAACTTGAGATTTTCGTAGTGAATAATGTTGGTACAAACATCATCTAAAAATTTAATGTCATGGGAAATAATTAAGCAAGTTGTTGTTTTTAATCCCTTGATATATTCTTTCAGCCATTTGATGGTTCCTTGGTCGATGTGGTTAGTAGGTTCATCAAGAAGTAATAAAGGATCAGCACGCAATTTAGCTAAAATAATATTGACACGTTGAACATTACCACCTGATAAAGTGTATAGGGGAGCATTCATCATATGTTCACTAACATTAACTTCAGCTAAATTTTCAATTACTTGTTCTCTAGTTACACCCTTAGCTTGAATTTTTTCATCAGCTAAAATATAATCTAACACAATCATTTCTTGCTTTTCTTCTGGAATGTGATGCTCAACAAATGTTGCTTCAATATTAGGGAATTCAGATAAACTCTTATTGGCAATAGCTCTCATCAAAGTAGATTTACCGGCACCGTTGGAACCTAAAATACCGTATCTACGACCAACCTTGACTTTGAAAGGGGTTTGATGTAAAAGCACACGAGTACCATAGGCAAGGGAAAACACACAGTCACACAAGTTTTCTTCATCATCTTCAGGGTTATGTTCTTCAATATTAATTTGTTTAATAATGGTTTCGGTAATAGCATTAGTAACCAATTCTAACTTTTCACTATCTCCAACCAAACTAGCCAAATAAGGACTAATACATTGAGCCCATACGTCTCTAGATTTGTTTTCGTGTTTAATTAAAGTCCATACCAAGTCAGCACTATGGGTAACTAATTCACTAGAATCATCAACCCCATGTGCAGCTAAAATTTGTTTGTATTGTTCAACACATTGTTCGTGTGTATATGATTCTAATATTTTATTAATTCCTTGTGCATGAACTTTATTTAATACTTCAAGAGAATTCGCACAAACTTGACGAATTTCAGGATCGGCAATTTCTTCAAAGCCTCTGGAAAGCACAGGTTGTAAAACCCCATAAAATGGTTTCGCATATACTGGATTTTTAAGAAGTTTACATAAGGTTTGAATAACAACGGCTGCTCTTCTTTGATAAACCATTTTTCTTTCCTTCATAGAACGGGTTAACAAGGGAACTAAAAAACCCATAGTTGGAATGTCAATGTCATTAACGAATGGGGTTGCAATAAGTGCATCTAATGCTTTTTGAGTATTTTCAGCTGGTGCAGTGTAAGCGGAAATAACAACGGAAAACAAATGTTTAACATCAACGTTTTCAATGGTATTAACCACAACATTAAAAGTTGCGGCAACTTGGGCCTTTACTTGGGGTTTAGGGTCAGTTGATGTAGAAATTAACATAGCCATTATCTCAGGCATGTTTTGTGCAGTGGCTTCGGGATATCTGGTAGCAAATTGTCCGATAATATTTAATGCTAATAATTTTGTAGAAAATTTAACAGAGGTCAAACCAGAATTAACCAATGGACTAATTTTTTCCCAACAATAAGGGTTACAGTGGGATATAACAATGTCAGTTAATTCAACTAATTGGGGTAATTGTTTGAAATCACTTGAAATACCAAAAATATATTCAATATATTGAATAAGATTTGGTTCAAGTTTTGGATTATATAATGCAGATAATAAAGCTTTTTGTTTTTCAAGGTCTAAATGTACGATGTGTGTAAATAGTTCGTCGAGATTAATTTCGACGTCAGAAATGCTAATAGAGTTTGATTGAGATTGAGTTTGCATTATAAATTCTACAAATTTTCTTTTTAAGTCTGTACAAATTTTAAAATAAATATTTTCCAATTTTATTCCGGCTTAAAAGCAAATTTAATTATTTTAATTAAGTTAACTTATGCCTAACGGTTTAATGTCACTTGTTGCTTATGGTCAACAAAATCAGTATATTCATAGAACAATTGCACTTGATTATATTGCCTATGGTCCCGCTCAATTATCCAGTCCAATATTAATTTCTCGCGATGCAGATATATTTCTTCCCGAATATGTTAAATTTAACTTTATCCAACCTAACCCTACCCAACCAGTTAGTGTGTTAATGTTAAAAGCTCAATTATCCAAACTAACTATGTGTATGGAAATTGGTGGTAGCGAAATATCACATTTGCCTTTAGCTTTATTAGTTAATTTAACAGAACCTGAAATTATTGATTCTGCTATTTATGTTAAATTGCATTTTGATAAAATATTTGGACCAATTAACTTAATTGGATTACGATATCATGACACAATATTTAAAATTATTCACAATCAACCAAATATAAACCAAGTTGAATTTATTACTGGATGGGAAGTTAATGGAGTTTTAACATATTTAGATAGTTCTGAACGAAGCAATTTAGCAACTACACCATACGAAGGCTTTATCCAACAAATTTATCAAATGGACGTAAATGTTTCAAACCCAAACCCTGCACAAACTGCATCTGAATTTTCAGTTTTAGTTCCTTTTGATAGTCCACACAAAGGAATATTAATAGAATGCGATAATCCCCATGCTATTCGTGAAATTAACTTATATTTAAATGGCCAAGACCGATTTAAAATGAATATGTTTTTAATTAAAACCAAATGTAAAATTATATCTGACCGTATGTTATGGTTTCCATTTAATTACAATGCAGAAATGCTATCCAAACATCCAGAATCATTTCAAGGTTCAACAAATTTTTCCAGAATTGACACCGTAAAATTAGAAGTAAAATTTAACCCGGAAACTCCAACAAATCGAATTGGTGTATTTGGATTAGGTTCAAATGTTTACAGACAAATGAGTGGCATGGGAGGTTTGGCTTTTCATATGAGTTGTCCGGGTTATACAGTTCGAGACCTACAAACCAACTATAACACACAACCAATATCATCTGCTCAAATGTACCAAATATCCAAAATAGCTTTTAAACTACAAGGATTTAAATTAATTACCGATCCAGATCATAATTTTTGTCCAATTTCATACGAAGATATACCAGAAGGTACCCAATATACCGGTTGTACCACTTGTAAAAACAACTATTGTGTAGATACATTAACAATGTGGTTAGATAAAAAACAACCAAATCAAAGGTGTTGTCCAATGTGTAAATCCAAATGGAACAACTGGGATTCGTATATTAATCAATTGGAACCAATACCCAATCCAAATAATCCACCTGGGTTCAATGGCAGCGTTAGCGTAAGCGATAGCAACCAAGAACTTGTTGTTTAATATTCAATAAATTTATTAAATTTGTTTATTGGATATTATTTTATGTTCACAGTTATAATTTCCAACTGCACTTGTTTTGCCTTTATTGGTTTAACCGATTTAACAAAAATAGGTTTGGTATTTACATCTGCAATACCAACTAGATTTTTAGGTATTTTATTTACATCATATGTGATTGTTTTGATTTCATTATCTACCAATTCAACCCATTTACCGGATTTTATAGTCCAAATGTTTCCATTTAGTCCAACCTTGTAATGGCCTGGTTTGTAAAAACTTGCACTTACACCTGGGGATTTTCTTTCTTTATCTGTTCTTATTTTTAATTTAGACCAAACCTTTTTAATATTTGAAGCAACTTTGGTGTTTACTAATGGACTGGAACATAATTCTTCTTCTTTGTTTGCAATTGTTAATAAAAAATTAAAATCTTGTTCCCAGTACTTTTCAATTGAACCATATTTTATAAATTTAAAAAGCTTTGAATCAACTCTTTCCACATTTAAAATTGGTAAATACGAATAATTTAATTTTACCTTAAAAGTTTTCAATACATATTTCCAACAATCCGAGTGAACAAATACTCCATAATTTAATATCTGGTCTGAACTGGTTGTTTCATGGTAATACCAATTACCTTTAGAATCACGAAATCCAATATTACAATTGACTTCTTTACACCCATGAATAATCTTATTGTCCGCACTTAAGAAAGTACATTTGGACAACCACTTTGTTTGTGTTTTTAGTTTTTTAAGTTTACTGATAAATTTTACCGGGTCTGAATTGTAACTTGAATAAACCGAACCAAAATGTTCAATAAACCATTTATGTTTTTTATTTTTAGCGACTTTTTCATAAAATTCTATTGAATCAGATAGTTCCAATTCAATATCTTTACTTATTGGATGACATGTGTTTCCACATAAAAAACAAAATATATCCCAACATCCCATTATATTGGTGTATAATTAAAAATATAAATTAAAGATTTGTTTTATTTAAATCACAATAGTAAATTATGATTTGAATAAACTAATATTCCCGATGCGCAATTGGATGCGGTCCTATCAGGGTTCGAACCTGAGACCTAATGGTTAACAGCCATTCGCTCTACCTACTGAGCTATAGAACCGGGCCCATTAACTAGAAACTAGTTAACAGGGTATACAACAAAAAACAAAATTAAACTTTCCTCAAGGGAACAATCATTTAAATATCTGTTTGCAATTATTGAGAGTTGAACTCAATTGAAATCTAACCATTAATGTAATTTATAATTGCTGGATGATTTGGCTTGCTTTTTCTTTACAAACCAAATCAAAATTTTCCTCAAATAATATAAGCAAGCTTATAGTTTCGGGAACAGTCTTTTAGTTAACATATTATGTTAACAAATCTTTAAGTCTCTTAGCCTATCTAAAATACGCCGCATATTAACTTAAAGGAGGGAGTTAGGCACTAGTAAAACCCAGCGCTTTTGTATTAAGTGTCAAACAATTAATAAATTTTATTAAGTTTGGACTTTAAATACAAAACCATGTGTTGCCACACAACTAACCATATAATCAAACTGATATGGGTTAGATATCAGGAAATATGGGAGATAAATCAATATCTCACTAAACCCTCTAATACAATAGTCTAGATATTTTTTACAAGTTTTAAACGCGGAAATTTTTTATACCAGTTTTTTCACAACAAATAAAAAATTGTTTTCAATATAATTTTTTTTCAGTAAAACTTAAAAAAATTGAAATAGCCAGGCTTTAATCGGGTTATTATAAAAATCTTGTAATGTCAGCACTTATGGAATCTACTAATAATCCTACTACTACCACTACCGGCTGCGACCCCCGTCTCAGCCATTCCAGCGTTGACAGCGCCATTCAAGCAGTTTTGTCTAACATTAAGGGTTCACAATCCATTGTTAACAAGACTGGCGATTCCCGCAAGGTTCCGGCACTTACAAACTATATTGAAAGCTTTGCCAAGACCCACGGACACAATGGTGTTCAAGTGTTTACGTTAACCAAGAAACTGGAACAAACACTTGAGGAAGAGGACATGGTCGCCAACTTTGACCAATTTGCTCAGGTTGCTTCGCGACTTGGAGAGCCTCCTCGTTCCATTTATCCTTACCTTTCAGCCGGGTCCAGTTCGGCCCAACCCTCAACTCCGGCTCGTAAGCCTGAATCAATCAGCCCCGAGGCTGCCAGTCGTGCCTGTGCAGTGAACACGCATAGTATCATGGTTGGTGCACAGTCAGAGGAGTTTAGTCCAGTTCTAGATGATACTGGGGTACAAAAGCTCGATGATTCCGGCAATCCTGTTATGCGTGACAACAAGCCTGCTGTGTGTGCATCTGTTGACGCTTTACACCAACTGACACAAGCAATGTTCTCTGATGCTTCTGGTTCAGTGTCCGAGTCTGACAATTGGGCTATGACATCGGGAAGTGTTGGGTACAAGGTTAACGGGGGTGCTTCTGGGCCATTTGCTGTATCATGCCATCTACCAAACTCAGAGGCTCTAGTTGATGGTTGGTATGCTAAGACCATGTGCGTGCATGCTCAAAAGCTCCATCGTGAAACCGGGTTCCGTCTTTACCTCATTAACCGGAAGTCAGAAGAGTCTGTTGTCTGTGCCGAAACCGGAAAGACCGAGGTGAAAAAGATTGGTGAGATTAAGGGCTATCATGCAGCAGCATCACTTCGTAGGCTTCACAAGACAATGAAGTGGAATGCACCTCAGTTTGCTTATGACTGGTCCAATAGTCAACTGGTTGAGTTTATGATGGACTTGAATACCGGGGAGGTTAGACGTACTCAAACCTGGTCTCTTGATTCCATTCCTACTGGCGAATATTTGTGCGGGGAGTATGAAGTAACCAAGTCTCTACCAGATGGTTCTACCAAGACCGTTATGGAGTACCATAACTTTCAGCAACAAACCAATGCTACCGACAAGACTCTTTTAGCTTTGTGGGCTGCGCGGGATGTTCACGAGGTTAGTTAAGGGGGCATTAACCTCCGGGTAAACCTGCTGCCCTGACATGAGTTTATACTGAATCGTGTTCAAATTATTTTAAATTTTTGCACACGATAAAGTTTATTTTTATTTTAAAAATCCATTAGGTAATATTTGCATATGCAATGTATGCCCAAATGGCTATAAATTAATTTGTTTTTCATAAAACTTAATCTTTTCTTCAAAATCTATTTTATTTCCAGAGGGGATTTTCTGTAAATTATTTTCCACTTTTTTTTTAATAAATTTTTCCGGGAGCTTAAATTTAATATTATCTGGCAAATCGTTAATACCCAATTTATTATCTTGAATATACTTTTTCCACTGCCAGATGTCACTAATCAAAAATAACTCTTGTTGTCTTTCTTTGCCTGATTTGTCTAATTGTTTAACTTCTGTTAGATAATTATATTTGATATCAGATGCTGCCCTTTCAGGAGTATTTCCTGGTTTAAAAACCAGTGGGTAAAATTGCTTTGTCATATCAACCAACGGTGACTCACAACAGTTGTCACAATTGCCACATGTGTAAAAGCTAAAAGGTTCGTTAAAATAGTCAAGAATAAACCTGCGCCTACATGTGTTTGTAAATACTAATTTACTAACTTTATTTAAATTATTTTCTTTGGCTTTTGCGAGTGCTGGGAATTTCATTCTAATATCCTTTAACATGTGTTTTGCAATAATTAAATTAGTATATTCAAAATATAACACTGTTTCACATGGTTTACCGTCACGACCACCACGACCAATTTGTTGATAATATTCTTCTATTGATGAAGGTGAACCAAAGATGATAACACAACGTACAACCTGGTCAATTCCCATACCAAATGCAATTGTACTGATGATTAACTTAATTTCACCTTCTGAGAATTTTGTTTGGATTGTTTCTCTTAGTCCTTTTGATAATCCAGCATGATATGCCTCACAACAACCCTTTCTTAGCTTATTTAATTGAGTTGCAAGAGATTCACAGTCTTTGCGTGAATTACAATAAATAATAATTTTTTCACCTGGATATTTATCCATATAAGGAATAACAACTTCTTCTTTTGTTTTTGTCCTTGTAATTATTTTAACACTTCGTGGTCTTTTTTCTTCAATTTGTTCTGTTGGCATTTCGGATATGGCCAAATACAAGTTTGGTCTGTCAAAACTGGCACGAACCAAAACTGGATTAGACAAGTGAAGAAACTTACTAATATCTTGACAAACAGTATCGGTTGCAGTTGCAGTTACTGCTAAAATTGGAATTTGTGGAAATGATTCGCGGAACAATTTAATTTTAGTATATTCTGGGCGAAAATCTTGGCCCCAAACACTGATACAATGAGATTCATCCACAGCTAAAAATCCCAATTGGTCTGACTCCACAAGTGTGTTTGCTAATTCTAAACCATCACCTTTAATTAAATATTCTGGACTCATATACACGATCCGAATTTTTCCGTCAATAACATCAAAAACTTCTTTTTCTTTATTTTTGTTGTTTCCGTGTAAAGCTGCACAAGGTATTTCCATTTGAATAAGTTTTTCTTTCTGGTCGTCCATTAGAGAAATTAAAGGACTTATAATAAACATTGTTTTTTTAGTAACAAGCGGGGGCAATAAATAACATAAGGATTTACCATAACCAGTTGGAAGTAGTCCAATAACATCATTGCCTAGTAGTAACTCATTTATTACCTCAAATTGTTTCTCCTTAAGATCTTGGATTTTCCAATATTTTTTTAAAAGTTTTTTTGCTTTATCTGTCCATAACATTGAGAGTTTGTTAATTAGTTAAAATACCAAGTTAATTTAACTAATTTTCAATTTATTTAATTTGAAATTTTACTTATAGCATCTTTAATATATTTTAATTCTTTTTTATACTTATTTAATGTAACATTTGCATCAATAATTTTATTTGTTATTTCTTTAATGTCGTCGGAAATTTTTGTAATTTCCCTGTCAATATTTCTATTGTGTTCTTTATTTTTGGGAATTTTTTGCGCATTTTTAGATACAATTTCTAGTTGTTTTGCTGTTATTTTATCATTATAAGATTGAATTTTTTTATTATATTTATCAATCTTCTCCGTTAGTTTTAATATTTTATTACCATATAATTCATAAAATTCATCTAAATACTCAACTTTATACCTTGAACATAAGTCAACATTTGGTATATTAGCAAAATCTTCTTTATTAGTTTCACACTCAATAGTTCCCTTATACTCTTGTTTATTAAATTCACATTGTTCTTCTTGTTGTTTTATTAATTTTTTTTGCTCATTAATTATTAATTGTTTTTCTTTATCTTTTTTAGATTGAATTTGACGGAAAAAAAAAGCTTTATTTTTTTCACAGTGTTTTTCATTAGATGCTTTGACTTTTTCATATTCAATCCAATAAATTCTTTTATTTTTTTCACATTGGTATTCAGCATTAGACATAATAAATGGTTCTATACTTGGATTTTGTTTATTATTTGGAATAATAATTTGGTTTATATGTTTAAATTGAGACCATGTAAATAATTTTCCATTATATTCGTCAATTTTTTGTTTATTTACTTTGTCAATTATTATTTGGTGATTGTTATGTTTGTTTATTAAATTTACAATAATTACTTTTAGCACAAATAATTCTTCAAGTGTTAAATTATCTATTGGAAAATTATCTCGTGAACCAGTTCTAATAAAGTTAATCATTGGAATTTCACGTAAACACCTTATCAATTCCGCATTTTGTTTAAACTTGTCAATTTGATTTAAATTAATCAAGCGCAAATTATCAATACGTAAAAGCAAATGGTATTTGTAAAACAAATAAGCCATGTAACCAGGAACCAATAACAATTTATTTATATTCCCAATTAAAACAAAGACAAGACCTGATTTATTTGGAACAAAAGCATTCCCGTTAAAATGAGAACTAATATTTGGTACACAGTAAATAAAATCATTAATTTTAATTGTTATTCTGTAAAAAATATCAGGATTGGAAATTTCACTAAATAAATATTGCCAATAGTCAAAATTTGTTTGTATCCCAGCTAAATTATCAGGAGCATAATAAGTTGTCTCAATTGATTTATTTTTAATGCTTACTTTTACTTTAACTTTTTCAGTTTCTGTTGCACGAGATATTTCTTGATAACCAGAACCAATATTAAATATCAGTTTATTTAGTTTTTCTGTTTGATTTAGTTGACTAACCAATCTGGTAAATTTACTTGGGGGAATTTCTATAATACCACTTAAATATTCCTCTATTTTTCCAAGATAATTTGTTGGAATTGCGTCGATGTAATAATATTTAATTTTTTCAGTATATATTTGATTAAATTTCATTGTTATAAATTGTTTACTATTTTTAGGGTCTGCATCTTTGTTTTTATTATATATTTTTAACGGAATTATAAGATTATTTTTTCTTACTTCTGATTTTAGTGTTTGATAAATTAGCAAGTCATGTTTATTTGCCTTAGATTTTTCATCATTAGATTTAATTAAATTGTATATGTCAATACTATTGCTAATTGTTAATTCATCTGTTTCATCGGAATCTGATATAAACAAAATATCAATTGTATGACCAAGATTAATTTTTCTTAATCTAAAAATACTTTGTGCAACATTAGTATAAGTGGATTTTGAGTTAATTGTAACTAATCCTTTTAATTCTGGCAAATAATCCTGTCTAATATCAACACCAACAACATGACCTTGCGAATAATAAATAAATGGATTGGAATATTTATTAGCAGAACTATAAGATTCTAAACCAGTATCAGTAATAACAAATTTTACATCAGTTTCGGACATAAAAATAATATTACGGGTTTTATTAAAATTATCAAAAAATATTTGCGCAACTTGGATATTAGGAATATTTTTAAAAACACCGACTTGATCGATAAATGCTCCATATTGGTTAAAATCTGATTTTTCAGTAATTTTATTAATATACAATCTTACAATATCTTGCTCAAATTCATTTATTTTATTAATAACTATTGTATTAGCATCAATTAGTGCATGTGTCACATTTACAATTTCGTCTGTATCAGGTACAACACCAGACAAGTTAAATAATTCGTCCGAACGAATAAATTCAGGAAAGTCAATATTAACAGTTCCTGAGTATCCAACTTTGTAAATTGCATCAATATTTACAATATCAACAAATGACGTATTTAATTGTAATTCAGGTAATTTAAAATTGCCAAATATCTCATCAAAAAATCTTGTAAATAATTTGGATTTGTTTTTAGGAATTTCGCACAGTAGTTTAATATAGAAACCAATATTTTCATCTGGTTCTTTTGTTTCGAATAATTCCGTATATAAATTATTTGTTACAACAAAATTAACAACCAGGTCAGAAATTTCATAATTTCGTAATATCACATAATAATACAATGTTAAAAATATTGTTAATACACTTGATGAAAAACTAGAATTTATAATTGGTTTATCTTTATTAGCGTATGGAACTGCATAGTATTTATTTTTATCAATACCCCAATGAATATTTTCAATAAAAATACCAGACTTAATGTTTTGAAAAGTTTGATTTATTTCATCAATAATATAACAAATAACTTGGTCAGAATAGTCATATGCGTTAAATAATGTTACTTGTTTTATTGGTACATAATCAAGGTTATTTGTTTTTAGGAAGTTTACCACTTGATTAATAAATTTAAATAAAGTAAACGTAGATACTGTTTTTTCTTTCACAACATTAAAATTACTTTTAGTTGGGTCAATTAAACTATCAAATTCATCAATTATAAACACTGTCTTGGAATTAGTTTTTTCATCAATAAAATCCCCATTTAAAAAATTGTTTTTGACTTCAGTGTCAGACAACACCTTACATGCTTTACCTCGAGAAAAAACTTCTGCGTACTGACTAACTACGGATTTTGTATCTGTGACTAAATGTTCAGGCACAATAATAATAGGGTTTAAATTATGAATTAAAGAAAAATATAAAGTTAATAATGGAGTCATTACAGAGGATTTTCCTTTACCCATCATAAAATGGTGCAATGGATAAATATGCCCTCCTGATTGTTGATAGTTAATTATATTTGTTATTTGGTCTGTAAATTGTTTTTCAATTGGTTTAGTTTCTTTTTTATCATAGTTATTAATTATTTGAAAATATCTTGATTGTTGTTCTTCTAAAAGTTCATATCCACTAATTATTTCAAATAAAAATTCAAAATTATATTTGCAATTATATTTTCTTGAATTAAATAGTTCTCTTAGAATTTTTAATTGTGAACAAAATAAATCCTGATTATCTATTAGACGTAATAATTGTTTTATTGTATTGGATATTTTAATTAGTCCCATATAATTAATATTTGGAACATCAAACAGGTCACGAAATTTAGCAGATTTATAAAATTCAATTAGTTCAACTTGTTTGGCTTCAATTTGATTTAATAGAGATTCTAGGTAACCAATAGTTTTTTCTTTGTTAGAATCAATAATTCTACATGATTCAATTTTATCTAATAATTTTTCATAAGAAATTGCAATATTTGTTTCTGACAAATCAACTAATTTAGCTAATTTTGAATTGGGTTGATCGGTATTTTGACTGATAATTTTGCTTGTTGTAATCATCAAATTATCAATATCAGATATTTTATTCATCAAAATAACTTGGTTTGTTTTAACTGGATTAAAGGGTAGTTTTAAAAAATTTTCATCCGTCCATTCAAATAATTGCCTTAATTTCCAATCAGATGGTTCTGAATCAGATGGTTTTGAATAAGAGGGTTTTGCATAAAAAATATTTAACGGTCGAATATGATAGTTTTTACATAAGTTACCAAATGTTATTAAAGTATTATCATCGGTTATTTTAGGATATAACATTGTATTTTCATTTATACTAAATTCACAAATTTGATTATCCATTTCAATTTCATTTAAAAAACTTGATTTTTTATTATTTGAATTAAATTGTTTAACAAAGTAAATTACATTGATTGTTGAACTAGTTTTAAAAAATAAATGTGAGCATGTAAGTGGCATTGAATATTTAAAGGGAAAATTTAATTCTGACAATTTTATAACAGGATTATTATTAACAAAAATATTACTAATGCTAAGTTCATTTCCAATATTTGTTCCAACTATATCAAACACATAATTTCCTTCAATTACAATAAATTTGATTTGTGATGTTTTACCATGAACTGCTTCAGAATTTACTAAAACATTTGGATAATTATCTGATGATGAGAAAAATTTAAAAAAAGAATTTGGTACTTGGTTAGAATTTGTATTATTTGTATTTTTAAAATCAAGTAGTTCATATGGTTCCCCAATATAAATTTTATTTGAAATATTTCTTGTATTTGGATAAGTTTGTTTCAATTGTTTAACAAGTTTATCAATAAAAGTTTCTGATATTTCCCTAAAATTATCAGATAAGTATTGTGGAAAGTTAATTGTTCCGTAGTCTTTTAACTTTTGACTGAGTTTTGTTTCAAAAGCTAAACTCTTAGTATTTGATAAAAAGTATTTTAATTCTGTATAATCAAAATTATACTTATTGACAGGTTCTTGTTTTAATTCAGTACCAAAAATTAACAAATGTAAATTTTCCAAAGTATAAAATAATTCCTGGCGTTTAGATTTGTTTGAATGAAAGTAAGCAAATTTCTTTCCATAAAATTTTAATAAAGTTTTTCTATGGGATAAATTACTTGGATTTAAAATATCAAAAATATTTATTTTTACAAATGTGTCAAAATTAGTTTCTTCAGGATTATCATTTGAAAACTTTGAATAAATAAATTCTGGATTGGTATAAAAAAATTCTCTTTCTTCCAAAAATTCTTTGTAAGTTTTATTTTTAATAAGTGTTTTCAAATCAGGGTCAGAACTTGGATTAAAATTATAAGAATTATAAACTGTTAAATAATTTGATTTCAAATTTAAATTTACAATTTTATATGAATCCAAATAATCTTCAAGCTTTCTAAAATTTTCTGGGAAAAATTTATGTGGCTTTTCTGTATATTGTGAAACAAATATTGTTTGTAAATATTCATTTATTTTTGTAGCAAGTTCAGTGTCTGTGTTATAAAGAACTTGTTTCACTTTTAATTTATAAAAAAGATTAAATATTTCCACAAAAATATTACTAATAATAAATGCTCGACACATAAATTGTGCTCTGGATTTTATTTGTATTGGTTCAGTATTATCTTGAGAAAAAAAGGTGGCCCAATGATAAAAATTATATATTTGAATTGAATCTGGATTAACTGTTTGTTTTAAATAATTAAACCAATTTGATAATTTTTTTTCATACTCTGGTACAATTTTATTAATAGCATCAGTTACACTAGCCTCAATTTTATGACCACGGGCTGCAATACTGGCTAGATGTGATTTTATTTTGCTAAAAATATTTTTACTTATTTTCCCGTTTATAAAATCCGAATTAAAACATTTATTTGCCGGGATTTGATTAGCTTCAAGTTCATTAAATAAAAAATTATAAAAAAGAACTATTGTATTAGATTGTGAACTTTCGGTTACATTTAAATCTTGTGCTAATTTATAGGTTAGTTCAATAAATACTTTTCCAAAATTTGACAAATTATCTAGTTCTATTTTTTTAAGTTCTCCAATAAACTCCTTGTTAATATTTACAAGTTGGGATGAATACAATCTAACCGATAGATTTGATATGTCTTTAATTTCTGAACTTGAATTATCCGGTGATAAATTTTCCAAACTAATTTTAAATTTACCATTAAATAAAAAATCCGAATATTGTTCAAGATTTTCTCTTTTTAACAAACCAATATTACAAAAACCATTATAATACATTTGCCACAAATTAGATTCTGTTTTTGAAAATAAGCTATTAAATGTTTCAACAGAAAATAAATTTTCAATTATTCTTTTAAATGTGCTATTAATATCTTTTACAAAGTTTTTGTATTTGGTAATATTTGGTTCATAATAAATATTATACATTAACAATGGCCAATACATTGAATACCATGAACAACTTCCACTTTGTTGTGGAATAATATATAGTTCCAAACCAAAAATTTGAAAAACCATTTTTTCCAAAACTAATTTGGACAAGGTATTTGGTTCTCTTATTTCGTCCACATTAAAGGTAATTTCTGGGACTATTTCTCGGGGTATTGTTAGCTTAGTACTTATATCTTTAAAAAAATTACAATACATAATATAAAGCGTTGTTGCAAATTCATATTTATGATCCAACACTAAATATTCTGGTGTTGCAGTTGGTGTTAAATTTGGTTCTGTTAATTTTATAGAATCTTGATTTGTTACAAATTCATCAAGATTTATATCTTTATAAAAAAAACTTTTTGGTGTTATTTGTGCAAAATCAAATAAAGTACCAGAACCAAAATTAATATTGGAAGCTCCAGTTGCATTGGCTAACACAAATTCCAAACGCTTTAATACGGTAAGTTGATTAGTTTTATAATCAATAACATATTTGTCTTCATCGTCAATTATTTGTTCATTTTGAATAAGTTGTAGTTCATCATATAATGAATTAAATTCCAGTGCTGCCATGATACTTTTAAGTGCCGATTCTAATTTAGTTGGATTTGACATATCATCACAAATCAAATAAGAAAAATGTGGAGAACAACATGGAATTTGATTAATTTCAATTGGATCAAATATTTTATTTATGCCTTCACCTGAATTTACCACACTTAAAAACATTTGATTTTGTTTTATAAATGTTAACAGGGAAATTCCATGTAACTCATCGCTACACTGAAAAATACAATATTTAAATAAATCTGATAATTTCATTGTTGCATCGGAAAAATCATAGTAACTACTATCAGAAACTGTAACTACTGGGTTAAATTTATCTTCTTTAAAACGATTTGATATAATTATTTTTTGATTTTCCGGGTTTAATCTTATAAAAGTTAGTTCATTTGTTTTTAAATTTTGAAATTTAAACCAATCATAACTTGTTAAATAAAATTCAGGGTTAGAATCGGATTTTATATCTGCACTAAATGGACATGCAATTGTAATATCTTTATATGTACACAATGGACCAATTTTTTCTAATATAAATTGAAATGTTTTATCAGTTCTGTTACCAATGTCTTTTTTAATAAATCCATCTAACCAATGAAAAAAAACTGGTCTGATATTGTCAATTCTTTTAATAAAGTCATTTGAAATATCACTCATTTTTATGTTATAATATATTATATATTTTTAATTAAATAAAATAAATGTTAGTTTTTAATCTGAGTCTTCGTCGGATTCTGAGTCGGAATCGGAATCACCAGGTTTGCTTAATTTCAAGCCACTAACAGGACCTTTAGTTGTTTTAACTACAGGTTTTACTGATTTGGGTTTTTTAGATTTAAGTTTTCCATCATCAGAATCGGAATCATCATCAGAAGTTTCAGAATCAGAATCAGATTCTGCATCCATTGCAATAATTTCTTTCTTCAAGGATTTTGATGCAGGTTTAGCACCAGTTTTGTTAGTAGGACTCTCAAGAGTAAATCCTTCATTATCAGTATCTTTCTTAAGTTTGTTCATAAGCTCAGTAAGTTCTTTGACAAGTTTCTTTTGTTCAAACTCTAGACGTTCGCGTTCTTGAGTAATTGCATGAATTTGAGCAGTAATATTTGCCCATTCTTGTTTCTTTTCATTTAGTAGTTCTTCAAGTTCAGACATTGAATCTTTGGTTTCAATTTGTTTCTTACCTTTTGTAACTTTGGTTGCAGGTTTAGCAACAGGTTCGGCTTCTGATTCAGAATCAGACTCTACATCTGCAGCCTTTGCTTTGGTACCTTTAGCTTTGGATTTAGTTGCAGGTTTAGGAATTTCTTCAGGCTCAGAATCGGATTCTTCCTTTTTAGCTTCCTTTTTAGTTGTTTTCTTTGAACTTGCACTAGAAGTTTTAGTTTCAACAACTGGTTCTGGTTCAGGTTCAGCTTTTTTACCCTTTTTACCGGTAGTAGCAGTTTTGGTTTCAACAACTGGTTCTGGTTCAGGTTCAGCTTTTTTACCCTTTTTACCGGTAGTAGCAGTTTTGGTTTCAACAACTGGTTCGGGTTCAGGTTCAGCTTTTTTACCCTTTTTACCGGTAGTAGCAGTTTTGGTTTCAACAACTGGTTCAGGTTCTGGTTCAGAATCAGATTCCTCTACTTTGGCAGGTTTTTTTGTTTTAGTTGATTCTTTTGTTGTTTTAACTTCTTCAGTTTTAGAAGTTTTACTTTTAGTATCTTTCTTATCAGCCTTAGTCTCAACAACGGCTTCAGCTTGTTCTACAGTCTTTTTGCTAGTTTTAGGAGGCATTATAAGGGAGTTTGTTAAGGTCCAATAATTATATTTATCAATTTTTTATAATATCTATGGGATTATAATATAATAGTTAATATAATCCCAATGGATAAAACAAATAAAACCCTTGATATATTGTCATTTAATGTTTTAAATAGACAATTTTCACCCATTCAAATGTTATTTAAAAAATATAACTTGGAAAAATCAGAAATAAAACAATTGGTAAGAAGTGAAATTAAAAGATTTAATCAAGTTATTGGACCGAATTTAATTAAGTATTTTAAATTAATATCACCACACACAATTATTTTTTTACAGGAGGTTAATTCAGATTTTTTATCTAAAATCCAAACCAATTTTTCGGACAAACAAGTTTTCAGTACAACAGAACCAGATTACCTTATTCAAAAAGGAAAGGCCAATCGAATACACAGAAACATATATGATGATTTAAGAGTTATTATTATTCCTGAATTTTTATCCAAATATAAAATTAGTTTTAACGACATACAGTTTGAATCTGAGTTTGCTTCCAAACCAATTTTAAAAGTTTCAATTAATTTTCCAGACTTTAATTTGGTTTTGATTAATTTACATTTGCACTGGAAATTAACAAATTCAGAACTTACTGGGGTTGGAGAAAAAATATTTGGACATATTAAAAAAACATTTGTAGATATGGATAAAGTTAAAATTATAATTTCAGGAGACTTTAATAAGGGTGAAAAAAAAGTGGAGAATTATTTTTTAGAATCAATAAATAAAAATTCCCAAATAAAATTTATTAACCCTCATAAAACATCAAACGGAGACTTTACATCACATACAACAGATATTGAAGAAACTAAAATTTTTGATGTTATTGATCATATAATAATTGCAAACATTAACCCCGTCACTCCTACTGAAATTTCCAGCACAATTAAATCAATTCCTATTATGATAAATTCTTCTAAATTATTAAAACAACTAACACATGGACAACAACCAGAGGAAAATATTTCAGATCACTTAATTATAAAACTAAAAGTTCAAATTTAAATAAATTAAGATTAAACTTGGTTAATGGATACATTAAGTGTTTTTCCATTAAATGTTTCAATCTTATTGGGTTCTTTAATATTATCGACAAACTTAACAGTTGCGATTAATCTCGAGGTTAGTAGTTCAAGTGCTTCTGAATCAATTTGTTTCCAATAATCATTTGATTCAAAAACAATCTCAACCTTATTAAACATTTTAAGACCAAGGGTTTTTCTTAACCCATTAATTTGTCTACGGATGTTGTTAATTTCTGCTTCCATGTCATTAGAAGCATTTGAAGAAATATCAAGATAAACAACTGATTGAAATTGCTTACCGGAACCGTTTACATAAGTAAATTTAGTATCTAACATTGCATCTTTTGGTTCTACAATGTACTCGAATGAATAAAAATCATTAATACATCCATCCCATGAGATATCACCAGATTCAATTTTATTAGCAAATGTTTGAGCATCTTTTTTAAATGCCTTTCCAAGGAGACCACGATTTGCTTTGTATTTTTTAGTTAAGGTGGATGTTGGATACACGTGTAATTTTTTAATGTTCAACTCTTTACAAATCACATGTGAGTATTCACAAACAGTTTCAGAATCAGTATACAGTTCAATGGAATTTAGTGGATAGTAAATTGGTTTGTTTGCTTGTTGTCTTAGGTTTCTCACAGCTTCTAATAGTTCATTGATTGAGTAAAATCCATTTAAAACTGATTCGTCAAGTTTTGTATTTAAAATACTATTGATGTCAATTGTTTTAACGTGCACGCTGGTATATTGGGTATTGATTGGATTAACATTATGAACAAGCATGTTGAAACTCTCAGCCAAATGGGGAATAAAAGGAGCAAGTAGCACATTGGATTTGTTAAGAATCCTATACAAAGTGCTAATAGATTCTTTGCAATCTAATTCAGACACAAGTCCTTTTAGTCTGTCTCGAGATAATTTTACAAAACTGTTACATAAGTTGTCAATAAATCGGTAAATAAGTTCAGGTACTTTGGTCATTTCTAGTTTTTCCATATGAGAATATACTGCTTGAGCAAATTCAACAAATTTGTTTTCAATCCACAAGTCAAGTGGATTGGATGAAATAGTTTTACCAATCCAATTATTGCCATTGTTATCAGCTGTATCAAAGATTGAGATTGCATATGTAACACATTCGGACAACATTGAATGTGCATGGTAGTATGGAAGAATTTTACGTGTAATTTCAACTAGATCTGTGTCTTTAAAACAGAATGGTTCTGCCTTTGCAGCAGGAGAACCAATCAAATATAGTCGGAAAACATCAACACCATATGTTTCAATTAGTTCAGATGGGTTGGTGTAGTTTCCAAGGCGTTTGGACATTTTTTTACCATCTGCTGCTAAAATTAAACCACTAACAATAACTTGTTTAAAAGCAGGTTTATGATTAAGAGCAGTGGCAAGAACATTCAAAGTATAAAACCATCCTCTAGTTTGGTCAAGCGATTCAGCAATAAAATCAACTGGATATGATTTATTGGCACATTCAGGAAAACCAAATCGTGCAAGTCCGGCCATACCTGATTCAAACCAGCAATCAAGAATTCCAAATGTACGTTTCCATGTACCTCGTTCATTTGTAAATTCAACATTACCAATTTTATCCAAATGTAAGTCCGAATATTCCCGCCCAGTAAGTTCTTCTAATTCCTTTGCAGAACCAATACACATGGTTTCACCATGTTGATTTACCCAAACTGGAATTGGTGTACCCCAGATTCTGTTTCTGGATAGGCACCAATCGGGAGAGTTTGCAATCCAATTAGCAAACCTTTCAGTACCTACATATTCTGGTGACCATTTGATAGACTTGTTGTTTTCAATTAGTTCCGGAATAATTTGTTGTACATTTAAAAACCATGCATCAGTAGCCAAATAAATAAGTGGACAATCTGTTCTCCAGCAGTGTGGATATTGATGTTTAATTTTTTCAGACTTGAGTGCATGGGCATGTGTTTTAAGGTATACAACAATGTCAGTTGATGTATCAATTACAAACCTACCCTTTAGATTTAATTGCTCAAGATTAAAAGTAAACTTACATTGGGAATCAATTAAATACTCTGGTAACATAGAGTCTTGATATCCATTTGCCTTCATTACACGCATATCATCATCACCAAAAATTGGTGCCAAATGAACTAATCCAGTACCAGTGCTATTAGTAACATAGCCATCAGAATATACCTTGTAACCAGTATAATTGGATACGGGAAAAATGGGGTAATACTCAAGTCCTACAAGTTCTTTTCCAGTTACTGTTTTAACCACTGTGTAATCAGCCCGTTCACCAACAAAAAATGATTCCACAATATCAGAACAAACCCATAGGGTTTCACTATTGGAACCAATTGAAACACTAACTAGACTATAAGTCAGTTCAGGGTTAACACAAATACCTTGATTTGCAAACAATGACCAAGGGGTTGTTGTCCAAACTAATAGAGAATCATTAGAATTGACAAGTTTAAATTTAACATAAACAGATAAATCTGTTCGATCCTGATAATTAGAACCTGCTTCAAAGTTGGATAATGGGGTTTCACATTGTGGAGAATATGGCATAACTTTTTTTGACCTGTAAATAAGATTTTGGTCCCATAGAGTTTTAAATGCCCACCAAAGTGATTCCATAAATTTAAAATCAGATGTATAGTAAGTTTCTGATTTATTAAATTGTCTACCAAGTCGTCCTAATACTTCATACCATACCTCAGAACAGGATGAAATAATTTCACGACATCGGTCATTAAAAGCTCCAATACGCTCAATTGGATCGCCAGGACTAACCTTACCAACAGTTTTTTCTGCCTCTTGTTCTAATGGAAGACCGTGACAATCAAACCCAATTTGATAGCTAATCGCATAACCCTTTTGACTCATATAACGAGCCATGGTGTCTTTAATTGCAGACACTAGCAAGTGGCCATGATGAGGTGTTCCATTTACAAAAGGTGGACCATCTAAAAATTCCCACTTTGGACAGTCTTTACGTGCTTCAACTAATTTATCATGTAATTGGGATGTTTCCCAGTAATTGCAAATATCTAATTCTGTTTTATTAAAGTCCATTGAATTAATAAAGCTGAATTTAATTAAGGTCATTTTGTTCAATTTTTTTGTTTTTATTTAATGACAGTATAGGGATTTTCGCCATCAAATATTCTTTTAATTTGTTCAGGTGTTAGTCCAATCCATATTGTTGTTTTAATTTTATAGGATTTATAATAAACATAGTTTTGTCCAGAACCATAACCCTCTCCTTCATATTTGTTCCAAATAATTTCTGGGTTTGAAAAACACAATGTAAAAGAAGATTTACCTGCTCTTGATGCAGAATATAGTTCAGTTGGATATATACCCAATGGCTGTAAGGAATTTATAATTGAATTAAAATTTTCTGTTTGAAATTTCCAATCATGGTTAGGTAAAATTGGCCCTTGATAAACATCAGTTACACCTTGATATTTTGCTGGGTTTTTAACTTTTTTAATCCCATTTGATATCCATGTTTTATTTGCAAACATTAGTTAATTATTATTTATTATTAAATAAATCTTTTTGTTTAAGTAATTTTGTCAAAAAATCCAGTGTTAATTTCATGTTGTGTATCAAACTCCGTTGATGAATCTGGATAATAATATGTGTATAGCACAGTACTGTCTGGCAAAACATCAACCAATGTAAACCACACATCAATTAATTTAACTTTAGTATCTGTTGAATTCCAACCAACAATTGTTTTTGGAAATTTATCACATACTTTTCCAATAGCTTTGTGTATATACTTGACACCTGGTGCAAACAAATGTAATTTAGTAAAGTTTTCTGGATGGGTATTACATAAAAATATTCCCGGACCAGCACCGGCGGATTTTGCAAGCACCGAATAAGTTTGTAAACTATCCTTAATTTCCAGTTTATCAAAAATTATTTGTGCACATTTCTCATACAAACGATTTTCCAAATGTGGTATTTGGTCTGGGATATTGTCCCCATTAGACTTGAAAATTTCCTGGTGCAAGTTATAAACAGTATTGTTTATAAACTTAACTAGAAGAATTTTTTCAAATCTTGATGATGGTAATTTACTAGCATAATTCACAAATAAAGTTTTGTAGTTGCGCTCAAATGAAGAATCTGAAAAACCCGGAATAATCACCAATTGGGGTTTACATGGTGTTTGAGAGTTAGTATTGGTATTAGTGTCCATTGGATATATTGAAGTAATTTCAACACAATTGCTCGGTAAGTCATTTATTTTATTGTAAATGTTACTTGATGACATTAATGGATATAATACATCCCCTTAAATATAAATTTTCAATTTTTGCTTAATTAGTTTAATTATATTGGGACAAACGCAAGATAAAAATTGATAAAAAAAATATCAGTTTAAGAATAATTAACTATTAATAATGACAAGTTTAATATATTTAAATTATTATTCTAGTCTTGTTCCAAATAAAAAATACTATTTTGCTGGTTTTGATTTGGATTGGACCATAATTAAAACAAAGTCGGGTAATGTTTTTCCGAAGGACAAAGCAGATTGGGATTTATGGCACAAAAAAGTACAAGAGAAATTAAAAGCCCTGTCTGAGGATCCAGAATGTATAATTTTAATTGTGTCAAACCAAAAAGGCCTTGGTACTCCAAATAAAAAGTTTTTATCAGTTAAAGAGTTTAAGGAAAAACTTAATAATATTCATAAGGCATTAGGAGTTAATTTTATTTTTATAGCAAGTTTGGCTGATGACAATTACCGTAAACCACGTATTGGTTCTTTAGAATTTTTACAAGAAAAAGAATCGATAGGAATCAATTGGCAAAAATCTTTTTATGTTGGAGATATGGCAGGTAGACCTGGTGACAAAACAGACTCTGATATTAAATTTGCTAAAAATTTACAAGTGAAATTTTATACACCAGAAGATTTTTTCCTTGGAGAAAGTTCACAACAAAATTTCAAATTATCTGGATATTTATTAGATAACACATCCAAAAACACAAAAATTGATATTAAACCAGAATCACATAAAATGGTTGTAATAAGTGGATATCCTGGTTCTGGAAAGTCTCATTTAGCACAAAAACTAACAAACGAACATGATGGTAAAGCTTTTAAATTATTTTCACGAGATTTATTACAAACAAAGTTTCATAAAAAATTATCAGAATCAATGGAACAAGGTGAACCAGTTATTGTGGAAGGATTATATCCAACAAATCAATCAAGGCAAGAATTAATTACCCTGGCTGAAAAATTTCATTATAATACAGTATATATTCATGTAAAAACAACTTATGAATTAGCATATCATTTAAATTTGTACAGGAGTTTATTTGAAAACAAAGAAAAAGTTCCAGAAATTGTTTATATGAAATATAGGAAAAATTTTGAATACCCGGACGAATCAGACTGGAATGAAATTAAAGAATACCATCCTCATATATCAAGCAAAATAAACAAGTTTTATTTATATTAAAAATTTTAATTAAAGGATAATATTTAATTATAATTTTTCACTATGGTTTTTGAAAGTTATCTACAGTATGAAACCTAAACTTTAAATACACATCAAATAAATATTCGTTAGAGTATTTTAACAATGGAATAAGCAACACAAACCCTGTAATATAATTATTTAAATTTAGTGCAAATACTTTTGATAAAAAATTTGCAATGGTAAACATAGTCATTTTTTTAATAGTTTTATCATTATAAACCATTAAATTCATTTTAACACCCTTGTACAAATAGTTAAACTCAATTTGAATAAAACCATTTGATTTATAAAATGGAACAAGATGGTTCTCACATTCAAGAACCAAATATTTAAATTGTTTAGAATTTTTTTTATAAATCTGATTTATTAAATATTGCAAATAAGCCTTACCGTTACCTTTGCCCTGCATTGATTTCGACAAAGATAAATAATCCAAATGCAATAGTTTTTTTTTAGAAAAAAAATTAAATAAAGCAAATCCAGATGCTATAAATTCTGGGTTAGATTTATTTATAAAAACAGAAAAATCCAGGTTTGAATAAGTTGTTCCCTTATTTAAACCAGAGTGTTGGGTTGTATTAGTTAGATTTGTTAAGTTGTATTTATTTTTAGTGTTTGTGTCATAAAATAAAATGTCCCAAAAAGAATAGTTTTGTAGGTTTGATATAAATTGTCTTTTTGGTGTTTTTAAATAGGAAGGAAAGTTTTCATTGTAAATATTCCAAATATTATAAGAATATTTATCTAATAAGTAAGCTGTCATAATTATATTTCAGTATGTGATAGATTAATTGGGTTGGTATAAATTAATCCGATTATATTATACTAGAAATTTTTTTTGGAAACTTTGCAAATAATATAAAAATTGATTAAAGCAATATTTATATTATATGATAATAAACTACTAAACTACTTAATGGATAATCAAGCAAGCTCTAATACTAATCAAGTAAAACTTTTAGAATTAAAAATTCTTAACAATGATTTAACAACTTTGGTTGAAAATGAAATATTTCATGAATTTAATCATAAGATTGAGATTGATGATACAACCTATTCTAAAGTAACAATTTATTATCAACCTAATCAAATTTTTCAATTAGTAAAGTTTATAAAAGAAGTTAAACTATTTTCTCAACGGGATTAAAATTAAATTGGATTAGTAGATGAAATAAGCAAATGTATTAAAATAACAATATAAGTAATGTGAACACAAACAGAAAGACTTGATTCGTTTAATGTAAACAATTGATTATAAGTTGATAATATTTTATCCCAGTTATTTACTAATAACAATATAGTTCCAATAGTTGCACCGATTCCTACTGTCCAAAGTGCAGAAGTTTTTCCTGGCAAACCAAATATTATAATTAGTCCAGCAATAATTTCCATTAAAATAATTCCATAGTCTGAATATTTAGGTAATTTTAAAAGTGTGTACGCTTCATATTCTCTTTGTTCCTTTAAAAATATTCTATGGACACCTGCTAATAAAAAAACAAAACCTATAAATTTTTCTAGAATAAAGCTCATTATTATAAATAAGTGCGATTTTATTTTTCAGATAAAAAAATCTAACTAGATTATAATGTCTGACAATCAAATACTAAATCCAACACCAAAAATGCAATTAGCACAAGCTATAAATGAAGAATATGTAGTTCTTCCTTTACCTATTCAGGAAGAAACACCATTACTTACCAAACCAAAACTTTTACAACCCCCTAGTGTAATTGTGGAGGAAGAATCTGTTCCTGCAGAATCAAATTCTGTTGAATTAACCGGTAAAAAATTATTACCAGAACACCAAGACCCCATTGACTATCAATTAGATAAGTTAGTTGTAATTTTAAATCCTATTTTTAAATCGGTTAATTTTACACCAAATCATATTACAACATTATCACTAATATTTGGCCTGATAACTTTGTATTTACTTTGGAAAAAACATTGTGTATTAGCTGGGTTGTCATATTTTGTATCATATTTTTTTGATTGCCAAGATGGTAATTATGCACGCACATATAAAATGTATAGTGAATTTGGAAGTTTATATGACCACATATCAGATGCAGTGATTATTATTGGGCTTATTGGAATTTATATTTTGAAAGATTATGATAATAAATTTAGATATGGACTATTAATTGGAGGTGCAGTATTTGGCTATTTATGTTGGCAGTATTATTTAAAACAAGAAGAATATTATGATGCTAAAGCTTCTAAAACTGAGTCAGACGTTTCAATGAAATCAATGAGATATTTAAAATATTTTGGTCCAGGAGCAGGAGCTTTAATAATTACCTTGGTAATTATGGTTAGTGGACTTTTTGAAAATGACCCCAAATAAAAAGTAAATAAAACTTTAATAAATTTTATTTGCTATTTGCTTATTTTTGATTATCAGATTCAAAAACTTTTACGAATCTGGTACTACCAGCTTCTTGGTCGTCATTAGGATCAATAATTTTAAAGATATCGCGTTGTACTTGTAATTTGACTTGTTTATCTCTTTCGTCTTTAGCACCTAAATCAGGACCTTTATTAATTTCCATTAAGGTGCATCCTAATTGAGCATCAGGGGCAACATCACAACCAAATAATTGGAAGCGTACATTGCCATCTAATTTAGTGTTTTTACAAATCTTTTTACTAATGGCTTCCATAACCTTACCCATAAGATTTTCAACAGACTTGTTCCACTTTTCTCTGTAACCACAACCTCTTTTATCCAAATGAACTCTGAAATCTTCTAAAGTTAATGGGTTAACTTCATAAACTTTTCTATCAATATAACCAGTTGTAACATGTTTATCAAAAGTTAAATCTCTAGTTGGTACACCGTATTCTGGGTCATAGTATTGAGGTGTATAATATAAAAAGCCGTCAGAATGTATGTAAGCTTGAATTTTACCATTGGCACATACAACTAACATGTAGTATCTAAAGTTAATCTTACGTTTGTCAATTATGTAAGGGTTATATTTATATTCTTGTGCTAAAAACCATCCATCTTTTAATCCTTTAACCATTTCATCAAGGTCTTTAGTTAATTTAATTCCTTCTTGTCTTTGGGCATAATTTTTAAGAACGTACATTTGGTCGTCTTTAGCTTCTTTATGTTTATTAAAGTCAAGTTTAAGTCTTTCGACATCTTCTGGTTTTTCAAGTAAGTATGATTCAGGCATATATTTTGATGCATCTGATTTATAGTATTCTTTAAGTAATTCCCATAATGCCATCTTTGATGCAATCCAATCACAACCATCTATCAAAAAAAGTTTTTTACCGTCTTTTCCTTCAAATTCAAGTACTTCTTTTTCACAATCATTATACGAACAAGGAATGTAAATATCATAATTTTCATTATCTTCTTGCATTTCTCTTTCTTTCATTACTTTGTGTAATAATTCTGGATATTCACCACATGCGGATTTAAAGTTACCAAAATGTTCGATATGTGGGCGGTCGTAATAATTAATAATTAATATTACCAGTAATAATACCAAAAGTATTGTATGAAATTTCATTACATTTGATTAGATATTTTATTTTTTAAAGATTAAATTTTTTTATAAGAATTAAAATTAACCCAAAGATTATAGTACGCAAAATTAAATTAGGATAAGGGCTTTCTATATTTTGAATCCAAGGTATTTTATCATAAATAAGTTCAATAACAATTTTATTATTTAAGACCATAAATAACAACATACAAATAATAATTTCTCTAAACTCGATTTTGTTAAAGAAATTTTTAACTTGACCCATAATTGAGTCATCTTTTGGTTGTTCTAGTATTTTTTCCTGCTTAGTTTTTGCACCGGCTTGGGTATTAGAGCCATTATTTGTATTACCCATTTGCTCAATGTGTTTTTGTTTTTGTAAATTTTGTACAGATTTTGCAATCATAGGTCTTGTAAAGTTAACTGGTAGAGGTTCGTTTAAATTAACTTTTCCAAAATTGTCCAAATTTGTTTCCAAGTCTCTAACAAATCTATTCATGTTTTGTTGTTTTTTTGGTCTGTGTTCTGGGACATATTGGGGTATATTCGGTGGTTGGGATGTGTTTGTGAACATTTCGGTTGGTTGTTTATCTGTTGCTAATGTTGTTGACATTGTACTTATCATGGTGTCGCGGTTTGTATCATAATTAAAACCACTAGAACTTTGTTCAGAATTAAAATGTTCCATTACTTTGTCATAATCAAAATCTTCAGTATGTGTGTTTTCATTAGGTTCATTATAATTACCGCGCGATCTTAATTGAGAAACTGATGTACCCATATCTGCATTAAGGTCAAAATCAAATTCTTCCATTATTATAATAATAGATTTAAATTATTATTAGAATAATCAAACTCATTTGTTTAATTTTAAAAATTATTTTTCCATTTGTTAAATTGATTGGTATTTATTAAACATATGATCAAGTACTTTATATTTATTATAAACTATTTTTCTACCTAAATGATCATTCTTTTCCTCTGTATATTCTGCTGGTGTTTGATAATTAGTTAAAATTTTTGATAAGTAAATTATTTTTTTAACTTCGTCAATTGTTAAATTACCACGATAATCATCTGACTTCATTGTAAACCAGATACAGCGCTCAACAGGTTTTTTAATAATGTCTCCACATACTTTAGCTCCAACTAAACCACCTGTCACGTCTGGTTGATACCAAATATTTATATTATGCATAAGAAAAGGAATTTCTAACTTTTCAAAATGTTCACCGTCAAAAAAAACTTTAGCATATTCATTCAAGTCGCCAATTGCATAATCTTCACGAAAAGTTTCATCCCATAGCACTATTTTAGTATGAACTCTTTCGTATAATACTCGTTCTAAATCAGTTTTTGTTACTGAAGATAAAGTCATTGAATCAGATAAAGATGGTAAATGATTTCTAAATAAAATTGCATTAGAATATATTTTGTCTCCATTAATATTTATTAAACTAGCAAGTTCATTGGCATTGGCATCAGTATGATATTTAGTTTCTTTCTCCAAATCAATATAAAGCATTTCATATAAATAGTTTGGTTCTTCTCCAACAATTTCATTTTTAACAGACATATTGGCAACATCTGAGAATGAATTTACATCGAGTTTTGTTGCTAAAACTTCAAAAAAATTATCTTGATTTACAGTAACTGATTCAAATAAGTCAAGCTGACATAATTTTTTAGTATAGGCCGGGTCAGACCAAACCAAGTGAGAAATTTTACCGGGTTTAATAACCAGACAATCAAATACTTCATTTTGTTCCATTGTTACTTTTTCCAAATAACTACCATCATGTACAATCTTTTTAATTTGAGGGGTTTCCATTACAAATTAATATTATTTTGTTTTTATATATGTTTAATTAATTATTATTATTCTGATTATTCTGTTTCTGCAATGAAAAATATTCATTTTCACATTGGTTTTGTTGAAAAACCACCAGAATAACTTATTATTATTCTGTTTCTGTTCCAATAAAATAATTGTACACATTGTCTATTTTTTCTTTTGCCAAAACTTTAACTGGTACTTGTGAAAAGAACTTTTTACCACTACCTGCTTCGTGGGGAATAAATGTTTTACCATCAACCAAATATAAAAATCTTCTGGTTTTTAATTTTTTCATACTTTGAGGTTTTATTTCTTTAAGAGTTATTTCTTCTCCATCAAAAGTTTTCTTAACTTCGCCATTAGTAAAATTAATCGAGCCTAACAGCGCAATATTTGGGTCTGAATATCCAGTTACTTTATTTGCATCATTGGCTTTAGGATGTATTAACGAACCAACATTATAAGGTTCTTTCATACTGACCCACATTTCTTGAGTTGATTTTTTTGTTGCACTCTCAATCAAATTGATAATGGTTTTTATTTGGTCAATACTTTTTTCGATGTAACCAATTTTTTTATATATTGTTTCAATTGCTAAACGTTTTTTATGTAAGTATTCGTAGTTAATATAGTCCAATGGAAAATTACCTTGTATAATTTCGTCACGATAATTATCAAGATTATATTTAATCCATGCTTTAACTTCTTCATCTGTATCAGATTTAACAATAAATTTATTTGTGCAATCAATATTAACCCTTTTATTTAAACTTTTATAGTGGTTATTTTGTCCAACAAGAATATTAATTTTTTTTGGTGAAATTTTTTCTTCAATTCCATCAATAAAGTTGTTTTCCCAAAATTGGCTCATTTTTTTATCAACTTCCTTAAATTTATCATTTTTATCTGTTTTTAATTTTTGGAATTGATGATACATCTTGTCAAGTTGAGGATCTTTTAAAATTTCCTGATTAATTTCATCTAAATCAATAACATTAAATATTTTACTATTAAGACCATCGACAAATTCTTTTTTAGCATAGGGATTAAGGCCAATAAGATGACATGATAAGCAATTGTATTCGTCCATTTAAAATAAACTGGGAAAATAATTTTTTCCAATATTAATTTTCTTTAAAACAATTAATTTTTCCCAATAAAAATAATTAATTTTATCCAAAAAATTAATTTTTTCAAATAAAAACATTTAAGTTCTTTATATTTTAAATTAAAAAAATTTGCTTTAAAAATATTTTGTGAATCTATAATAAGATATGTCGGATACCGTAGTAAATTTAAATAATAGAACTCAACCTATTCCAATTAAATATGCTAAAAGTTGTCACGGTTTTTCAGATTCAAATAATGATACTTCTCGATATTTATTCGAATTAGTAATTAATGGTCAATCTTTCAGTAAGAAATATTTTAGAAACTTAGAAGAGACTAAATATTCTCACTTAATTAAACTCAATCATAAAATTAAATTAACAGATATTAAATCATATAAAGCATCTGTTAGTATTTATCCGTCAGAAGTTCCCTTAACACACGAACTTGAAGGTGAAATTAATCAGGCTGAATCAAGCTCAACCCAACGCAGTGACAATCTCTATATCGAATTTACAAAAAATGATATGGGATTCACAATGTGTTCTTGCTTTTATACCGGGCTAGACCAAAATAAAATTTTTGCATCACCGCCTAATTAAACAAAAAAATTAAAAATGGTTTAAAAAAAAAATATTTAGTAATTATAAGATATGAGTTATAATTACGAAATAAATCATAATGTTCAAAAAAAGAAATCCGACAACTCCAAATACACATACAGAAACAACGAAATTGACTCTCAAACATATATTTTTGAACTAGCTCTTAAGGATAAATTTAATGAAACCCATGTTATTAGAAGAATTAAAAAATGCAATCAAGGAAACTTGATTTCCAGCGAAGATAACATTCAATATAACATGATTGAAAAATATAAATTAACTGTTATTGATGCCAATAATCCTGAAAATACCTTTATTATAAAAGAATCTATTGATCAATCATTATCAACAACCACTTTTCTCAATAATGACATTTATTTAGAAATCTCTCAAAATCATGAAAAACAAATGGATTTTAATTATCACATTAACATCGCACAATAAAACTACTCGAATTTTCTTTTCTCAATCTAAACCAATCCATTAGTTATTTATTATTATTGATAACTAATAGAATTTGCAATTTATATTATACCTCAATTTCTGATTTTGCTGTTTTGGGTTTTTTTCCGGCTAGTTTTTTAACTTTGCCGTTGGAATATGTTCCGTACAATTCTCCCTTTGTCCCTTTTTTTGTTTTAGTATACATGAGATTTCCTTCTAGGATATACATTTGACCTTTTACTTTAATTTCCACATATTCACCTGATTCATCTTCTTCGTCTGATTCTTCCTCGTCTTCAGATTGTTCCGATGATTCCGAATCTGAATCATATAACTTATTTAATTCATTAATTGATTTGACAGAGTTGTTTGGTTTTTTAAGAAAATCTGGTTTTTCATCTTCCGGTATTTCGTCAATTAAATCGTCAAAACCTCTTGGTCGGTCTCCCATATACGGTTCTTCTTCATCATCTCCATCGCTTAGTTCTTTTAGCGACTCCCATGTTTTCTGAACCATATCTTTATTATTGTAACCCATCAAGTTAATATCCGATTGGTACCTTTTAATAAATTTATTATTTTGAAACATCATGGTTTTCAAGTAATTTACTTTGTCCTTGTATTGGGTCTTTTGGCTAGGGGTGAAATTTGAGTTATCAGCTAATTTTTCTAAATTGGAAAGGTTTGCACCTAAAACCTTATCAAATAAATCAAACTTGTTTGTTTTCACAACCTTGTTAGTTTTTTCATCAATTACCGATGCATGTTTGTCATTTATCGCGGTTATACAGTATGAATGATTTTCCGGGACTGACTTGTTAAAGTTTATTAACTCTATTAAACATACCAAACTATTTAGACCCTTATCCAAAACTTCTTTTTGTACTTCAAAAGTTAGATGGTCTAAAGAACTAGCTGTTGGGGCATTAATAACATATTGAATGGAATTATTGATGGTATTATTACTATTAGTCATATTGTTTGTAGTATTTGAATTGTTGGTGTTTGATGGTTTCGATTCTAGGACTTTTATTTTATCTTCCAGTTGTTTAAATTTTTCATCAATTGGAATATTTTTTGTTTGTTGGCACTTTTGTTCGTGTGTCCATCTACTTTGTCTATATTTAAACACGGAATTACAAACAGAACATTTGTAATTTTTTTCTTTTTGTGTATCTTTTTTATTTTCATGAATGTTTTGTTTATGTTTTTTTAATCCATTTGGTGTTTTATATTCAAACCCACAAATGTCACATTTATAAACAATTCTTTATATTTAGACAAAAATTTCGCGTGCCAACAGCGTAAATATTTACGGTGTTTGTATCGAAATCATAACAGATAAATTAAATAGAGTAAATATTGCGTAAATACAAATCCATAAATCGTAAATAAAAATCCAAATTACGTAAATATTTTTTGGTATTGTAAATTTGTCTCGCGCGCGCGTGAGTAAATTAAACAATTTTTGTAAATAAAATTCCAAAATTTTTATTAAAGAGTAATAATTTTAGTAAATATTTACATTATATGTATTTTAAATTTACGATTTATGGATTTGGATTTACTAATTATATTTACGTAGATTTACGCAATTTTTATAGGCTTACACAATATAAATGTATTTTTATGGATATTTAAGTAAATGATTACTTTTTAAACACGCGAATTTTTTTTTAAAATTTAACAAAATTTAAAACAAATATCTTTACTAGACCACTGACTAAATTAAACCTCAATTTCGTTTTCAATAATGGTCAAATTAGTTTGTGGGGTATTACCAGACCAATTTGTTTGCATTGAAACAGCTGAATCTACAGTTCCAGTGATAAAACTAACAGGTTTATCAATTGGTAATATAAATCGGTCCCGGTTGGCTACTTCCCTATAAGGTTCTAATTTATTCAAAACAAGTTGTTAGACCATCTTCATATTTTCAACTGTTCCACATGATTTATAATATATAACCTGATGTTCACAAGTTTTGTTGTATGTACTTAATCTGGCTTTAAGGTCTTGAGCTTTACCAATAATATAAATGCGTTGGGAAAGTAAATCAGCAGTAGTTATGATATAAACAACATTTTTTTCTGGAAAATTAGTTCTAGGTTGTTTTTTTGCATAAATATTTTTTAGTGTTGATATTTCACATTTAACATCATCAATTTGTTTTTTAGTTTCATCATAGTTTAATAAAAAAGATGTAAGCCACATACATGATTGAATCATAAAATGAGGTGATATCCACTGACCTAAGCTAATAGCTAACACAGGATGTAACCAAATGTCTCCTTCGTTAGAAATATTCATTAGTTCTTGTTGTTTTAGTTTCAAGTGGTTAGAAAGGATTTCAATTGCAATTTGAGTCGATTCTAACACTACCCATTCATTAAAGTTTTTTTTATTTTAATTTTGCAATGTATTTAATTTTATAAAACAAAATTATTTATTTAACTTTTTCTAACCCTTGGGGACCGAGCCCATCAATAAATTTTAACAGAACTAATTCTTCCCCACAACCGGGACAAAAATGTCTGGCATTGCAGGTGAAAATAGGTCGGGTACAGTCGCGACAAAACTTGTGTGCACACCCAGATTCCATCCCAACAGTTTTACTCGCACAGACAATACATGAATCATTGGAATTCGCAATATCTGGATAACCAACACATTGAGCGTTCCCAATACACTCGCATAAATGGGATGTCCGAGCCTTGGTATTATACAAACCAGGTTGCAACCTACACAACCATCTAATTTGATTATACTTGTGGGATTTACAAGATTGTGTGAAAGCTGGTGTCAATTTGATTAAATTATTTAACTTGGGTTCTTGTTGGATAAGTATTTGGGCAACATCCAAATGCCCTCCCGCGCAAGCTTGGTTAAATCCCCCAGCCATTGCACTCGATTGTGCAATTTCAGGGCAAATATCTAATAACCAAGCAACTACATCTTCATTTCCTTTTCCGCAAGCTTTTCTAAATGCTTCATAATTATTGGCCCGTACATTTATCCCAGGATAGAACTTGTACAGGAACTTAGCTACATCCAAATGCCCTTGCGCACAAGCAATTGCAAATGGATAATCTGAGTTTATGTGCACATTAATATTTGGTTTAGTTGCTACTAACCATTTGACAGTTTTAAATTGTCCGTACAAACAAGCAAGACGCAAAGCAAACTCCCCACAAGCTGAAATATCAATATCGGGCTTAACAGTATATAGCCAATTGATAACATCAATCCGATTATATTCACATGCCATTCTAAAGGCAAAATCCTTATGAGCCGAAATGTCCAATCCTTCCACATGCTCATACAACCACTTGGCTACATCTAAATTTCCTTCTTTGCAAGCAATTCCAAATGTTTTCTTGCATTGTTTTCTGGTTAACTTGGTAATTTGTGGAAACTTTTTCCATGCCCACAAAATCACAGGTAATTTACCTTCATAACAGGCTTTTTTAAGTACTGCCAAACCTAATTGCAAATCTGAAACAGATTCCGGTTTAAACCCGTATAAAAATTCAGCAAAAGCAAGATTTTTTTCAATATTGGCTTTTTTCATATATGGTCCGGATGAACAAATAACCCCGTACACATAGGTAAATTTTTTTGTAATATTTAAATCTGGCTTAGTTTCAAGATACCATTTGGCCACATTATAATAATTAGCATAACAAGCCGATCTAAATGGTACAAAATCATCAACTTCTAACATGGCCGGCTTAATTTGACATAACCATTTGACCAGTTCTAATTCTCCATGAAAACTAGCCCATTTTAACACATTGTAATTATTATATGTAACATCAAGTTCTGGTCTGGTCAGATACAACCATTTTGCAATATGGATTTTGCGTGAATGACAAGCATCACCAAATCCCTTAGTTACAAGTTCTAGTTCTGACTCGGTTAGTTGGGCCCGGTCTGGTTTGTCAAAACCAAGTAACTCGTAAAACCATTGGACCAATTCTAGCCTTTTTGACCCACATGCACGAATAAAACCAGTAGCACAATCAAATGTGTTGTCCAGCCCGTACAAAAACTTGACAATATTCATATGCCCTGAACCACATGCAATGCGAAATCCAACCTCTGATTCTATTTTAATATCAAAGTCAGGTTTAATAGCTAGGATGCATTTGATTGTATCCAGTTTACCTCTTTCACATGCAGTTATAAATTCATCATAACAAATTTGTTTTAAATTATTAATATTTGGATTAGCTTGGTAAAAATTCTTCACTTGTTCCACATAACCCTCCCCCATTAACTTTACCAATTGATTTTCCATTGGTAAAAGTAATATTTAAATAATTAGATTTACTTTCAACTTTTTTATATTGGGAATTTATTACTCGACAAACTCAAAAATAATTCTCCAACTTTTAAAATAAAAATTAAAAACATAAATAAAAAAAAATTGGAAAATAATTTTTAGTTTTACTCAACTACATTTGCGCATAAACCAGTATCAACAATTTGATAAAAGTCATTTAACTCAGATCTACAATAAGGGCACAATTTGTTTTTACCGGTGCAATAATGCAAATCAATACATCGGGAACAAAAACTATGAGTACAACTGGTTTGAATGCTAACCTGCTCATCCCAACAGTATGGACAGATGCGGTCTTCTTGGTCGATTGAATTGGATGGAATGATTCTGCTGTAATCAATTGGAAGAACCAACTGATTTGTTTTAACAAGTTCTTTATATTTTGAATTAAATTTAACAAAAACTTTAATTACATCTAATTTGTTTTTCTCACATGCTTTCTCAAATATTTCATCATAATCAGAGTTAGGCTTTGCATTGGAAAACCAGTGGGTTTTTTCAACATACCCACTCAAACATAAATTTCCAAAAGCTTGAGCAAAATCACGTTTCCCAATACCTTCAACATGGTCATAGTTAGTACATAACCATTCAATAAACTCACGGTTTCTGTAATTGCTTGCAATCTCAAACGTTTTTACAAATGCATATGATAGTGTTGGTCTATCAAATGATCTTGCCATATTGAACAACCATTCAACAAGCTCATGGTGTCCGCAATAACTTGCACTCGCCAGTGTCTTGGTAAATGCTTGAGCTAAGGTTGGTTTGGCAAATGATTTTGCCAGCTCAAACAACCATCCAATAACATGTGTATGTCCTTCTCGTGCAGTTTGTGAATAACATTTGCATTTGTCAGCCCAAGGTTTTATTTTTGGTTTTGCTAATAATAACCATTGAGCAATATGTAAATGTCCATTTGCACATGCGATGGTAAATGCTTGGTCTTCTTGATATGAAATGTTTAAAGTCCGGTTTGACACATAATAATGTTTAACTGTGTCTAGGTTTCCCAATTTTATTAATTGCCAAAATTGATGAATGGGGTGGGTCGGATTCGCGATTGGCATTAGAAAGAATTGTAATTACAAAATAAATTAATTTTGTTTCAATTTTTAATTCATGGTTATTAAACAATTGAATAAATTTAAAAAAATTTAGCGTGCGTGAATTTTAATGTAAATTTGACACAAAGTTCCACGCGAAAAAACCCATTTGTTTTTCTCCAAGTTTGCAAATAAAAATTGATTAATTAATTTAAAGGTTTTTCAACAAATACAATACCTTTAATGATATATCAAAATATTAAAAACAAATTAGAATCAGCCGGGATATTTCTTGAACAGTCCGGTCCTACTGAATTGCTAGTTGTGTATAACCAATCAGCTTGGACTTTTGAATTTGTATCTGAAAATAATTTTAAATTAGTAAAATCCAATACCCAAGATTTTACCCAGTCACAAATTATTGAGCTGATGAACCGGGTCCAATGGAAAACTTCTGATGAATTTTATACTCGGTTAGCTGAAGTTATTCAAGATGTTCAATCCTATTGTATTGGTTGTGGGGTCAAGTTACAAGTTAAGTCCAATGTGTTTGCAACCTGTGGTGACATTGTTTGTTCCTACAAGTTGGAGGAGCTGATGTTAGACAATGATGTTACCGATTTTATTAAGGGAAATTTTGAAGTATTCAAGTTGCTTGTCGCAACTACTGCACTAACAGTAAACTCCTTGCAGGTACTAGACATGCTTGACCCTTTTCCAAATTATTTTCTCAAGTCCGAATACAAAACCGAATTAATTAAAAAGAAACGGGGTACTTTGATTAAGTTACAATTGTCCTCAGCAGATTTGGCAGAGTATAACAAAGCCAAAGATATTCCAGCATTAAAAAAAATTTCTGATGCAATTGAACCGGCAAAAATATTAGAGGGGATAACAGATTCCTACCCAACAGACCAAATGTTATCAGATACCCTGGGTAAACCAACATACCAACTACTTAGATTTATTATCAAGTCATGTTGTGTCAATATGGAAATCCAATGGAGCTCTCAAACTGTAAAAATTTGGAAAATAACTTATCCGTTTTATGTGGAAAACCAATTCAAAGAAAAAACTCAAGGTCAAACCAATTCTTATTTATTCCATGGTTCTAATTCTGCTTGTTGGTATTCAATTTTACGTAATGGAATCAAAGTACTTTCCAACACCTCCCTTCAAAAAAATGGGGCAGCATATGGACCCGGTATTTATGTATCAGATAGTTATAATTTTGCGCTGGGATATTCTCTAAGAGCTGCTAGCGCTAGCACTGGAACCAGTTGTATTGTGGGGGTTTACGAGGTGCTTGGTGACAAAGCCCAGTATTTGAAAGCTCCAAACATTTACGTAGTTCCAACACATGAATCATGTTTGTTGAAATATTTAATAGTTGGTAAACCTGCGCCATCAACAACCCAGTCACATATTCAGCCTCAACATAGAATTAAATTTTCATTGGGATCCCCAGATGACCTAGTTTATGATGAAACCAAATGGATTAATGATTATTTTTCATCCAAGCTAAATGAAACCAAGTCCGCCGACTCAGCAAAAATGATGGTAATTTCCAATAAAAAATTAGCCAAAGAATTTGCCAGGATGAGCGAATCGGCTTACCAAGTAACCCTGGTTAATTCCAACATATTAGAATGGGAAGTTACTTGGTCAGGGGTTACTTTGGCTTTCAAGTTTCCGCAATTATACCCATTTGAACCGGCATTTGTTTTTGTTAAAAGCCCGCGATTTAGCCCAGAAGCAACTAACATTACATCAAGCGGAGCTATTTGTTGTGAATATTTAACCAAGTCCAATTGGTTACCAGCTATTAGTATTGAAAACCTAATTGTGCAAATATTTTCTCTAATTATTGAACCGAACTTGCCTTATATACAACTAGAACCATCCGGATATGACTATGCTAATGCAGTTAA
>JACCDI011500260.1_pt1 | contig 88512 bp, 81 predicted proteins | sample 7442791 | NCBI WGS metagenome assembly JACCDI01 (sample SAMN15323434, study PRJNA562643) | freshwater metagenome | isolation source: river surface water | place: USA:Blue River Watershed | collected 2017-08-15
GACGTGTTCAAGACGTACAACCTGCTTTGCATCGATGAATTCGAGCTCGACGATCCGGGCGACACCATGATCATGAGTCGCTTCCTGAGTGAACTAGCGGCGCACGGCGTGCGTTTTGCGACCACGTCGAACACCCCACCGAATGCTCTAGGCCAAGGTCGTTTTGCGGCTTCTGACTTCGCGCGCGAAATTAGTGCGATGGCTGACCGGTTCGAGATGGTTAGCGTCGACGGCGAGGACTACCGGCACCGACCTACCGAAGCGCATAGTCGCACCTTCGAAGCGGGTGAACTTGAGCGATGGATCGGCGGCGAGGCGCACGCGGGGAAGTCGGCCTACGCAGATGATTTCGACTCTCTGTTGTCGCACCTAGCCACGATTCATCCCTCGAAGTTTGCGAGCCTTGTTGCCGGGGTAGATGCCCTTGCCCTTTCTGGTATGCGGCAACTTACCGACCAGGTGCAAGCGCTTCGATGGGTCGCCCTAATCGATCGCCTCTACGAGCGTCAGGTCAAACTCCAGGCCTCCGGTGTGCCACTCACCGACTGCTTCTCGCCAGAGATGATTTCCGGTGGTTATAAGAAGAAATACCTCAGGGCTGTTAGCCGCCTTGGCGCGATGAGTTCCTAGTTCTTTTTACAAACGCGAAACATTTCTCGCAACCCCACGAAACTTTCGCCTCTCAAGATTGCATTGTGACCGGATACACCGGCGCTATTTGTTTTCTTAGAGAGAGGTAAACAAGTGGATCAAGGAAACACGGCATTCGTGCTGATTTCGGCAGCACTCGTGCTGCTAATGACGCCAGGGTTGGCGTTCTTCTACGGCGGCATGGTCAAGGCCAAGAGTGTCGTGAGCATGATGATGCTGAGCTTCGGATCGCTCGGCCTGATTGCGGTCCTATGGATTCTTTACGGGTATGCGATTGCATTCGCGAACGAAGGAACCGACACCTTCTTTGGAATTGACGGCTGGTTTGGCATCGACACTTCGTACCTAGGGCTGTCCGCGCAGGTTGCCGATGCGGCAGATCCAGCTCTTTCCTACCCGTCAATGGCTTTTGTGGCATTCCAGGCAACATTCGCGATCATCACCGTGGCACTAATCTCTGGCGCAATTGCCGACCGAGCAAAGTTTGGCGCATGGATGGTGTTCGCTGGTCTTTGGGCGACAATCGTTTACTTCCCAGTCGCCAACTGGGTCTTCAACTTCACCCTCGAAGATGGCAAGGTCGTTGATGGTGGCTGGATCGTATACGGTCTCGGCGTGATCGACTTCGCTGGTGGTACGGCTGTGCACATCAACGCCGGTGCTGCCGGATTAGCGCTAGCCATCGTTCTCGGCAAGCGTTTTGGTTTCAGTAAGGGGATCACACAGCCACACAACGTGCCACTCACGCTGCTCGGCGTGTCACTTCTGTGGTTCGGGTGGTTCGGTTTCAACGCGGGCTCTGAGCTTGCGGCTGATGGTCTAGCTTCTATCGCTTTCATCAACACCTTGGCGGCACCTGCCGCAGCCATGTTGGGTTGGATCGCCGTAGAGAAGATCAAGCACGGTAAGGCAACCTCAATCGGTGCCGGTTCTGGAGCTGTCGCGGGCCTTGTTGCGATTACGCCAGCTTGCGCAAGCCTTGACCCAGTTTGGGCAATCGTGCTCGGTGTACTTGCAGGAGCGCTCTGCGCACTGGCTGTCGACCTCAAGTTCGCGCTCGGGTTTGATGATTCTCTCGATGTCGTGGGTATTCACCTCGTGGGCGGCATTGTCGGCACACTGTTCATCGGAATCTTCGGAAACAACGTGGGTGCTGCATTTGGCTTCGGATGGCACCAGTTCGCCATGCAGGCGCTTGGCGCCGGCGCGGTACTCGTCTATTCCTTCGTGCTTGCGTTGATCATCGGATTCGCGGTTGAAAAAACTATCGGTTTCCGAGTCAAGGCTGAGGATGAAATCGCCGGTATCGACACTGTCGTTCACGGTGAAGAGGCATACGCTTTCGGTAACGACCGAGGGTAGCTACAAGGAAGTAGCGGTTTGGGATGGGCCTAACGGCTCATCCCTTTCCGCGCGTTAACTAGAGAGAAGCTATGAATTCTGACAACACGATGTTTCTGATCATTTGCTCGGCGATGGTTTTGTTCATGACGCCAGGTCTCGCCTTCTTCTACGGCGGTTTGGTGCGCGCATCGAGTGTCGTTTCGATGATCATGATGAGCTTCGGATCTTTGGCTCTCGTTGGCACCATGTGGGTCGCTTTCGGCTACGCAATGGCGTTTTCTGGGGCCAGTAACGCAACGTTCGTTGGCTGGGACGGCGTCTTTGGCATAAACCTAGACAACCTCTTCCTGCAGGCAGTCACCGATTCGGCACGTACTTCGGGTGACGGTAGCGCCCTCGCGTTCGTGGGGTTCCAAGGCACATTCGCGATCATCACCGTGGCCCTAATCAGCGGTGCAGTAGCAGACCGCGTCAAGTTCGGAGCCTGGATGCTATTTGCGGCCGTGTGGGCGGCACTTGTTTACTTTCCGGTCGCGGGCTGGGTCTTCAACTTCTCGGTAGATGAAGGCGTCATCACTGACGGTGGCTGGCTCGTTTACAACCTTGGACTGCTCGACTTCGCCGGCGGTACGGTCGTGGAGGTGGCCAGTGGCGCCTCTGCGCTGGCCCTCGCGCTCGTCGTCGGAAAGCGCTTCGGCTTCACCAAGGGCATGCACGCCCCGCACAACGTGCCACTGGTGCTTATCGGCGTCGGCATCCTCTGGTTTGGCTGGTTTGGCTTCAACGCCGGATCGGAGCTGGCAGCGGATGGAACGGCAGCCGTCGCCTTCGTGAATACGCTTGCAGCAGGCGTAGGCGGCATGTTGTCTTGGGCGCTTTATGAGCGAATTGCGCACGGTAAGCCAACGTCGATTGGCGCTGCCTCGGGTGCGGTCGCCGGGCTAGTAGCCATCACACCGTCCTGCGCCTATCTCGACCCCGTTTGGGCCCTGGCTTTGGGGGCGGCCGTCGGTGTTATCTGCGGTCTAGCCATCGAGTTGAAGTACCTTCTCGGATTTGACGATTCACTCGATGTAGTTGGCATTCACATGGTTGGCGGAATCGTAGGCACGCTGTGGATCGGGGTCTTTGGGCACGACCTGGCCGGCAACGCTGTCGGCTTGGCGTTCGGCGCCGGAGCGCTTCAACTCGGAAAGCAAGCGATTGGCGTCTTGGTGGTAGGCAGTTACGCGTTCGCCATCAGCTATGCGGTGGGTTGGGTAATTCAGCGCACAATCGGCATGCGTGTTACTAGTACCGACGAGATCGCGGGCATCGATGCAGTCCAACACGGCGAAACGGCCTACTCGCAGGCCGATCCGCGTTGGAGCTGGCGGGGCTAGAAGTTGCTTGGCATAGCACCGCGCCAGAGCAAGAGCCCCAGTGCTGCGAGGGTCAGCACAGAGTAGGCGACAACCTTGAATCGCTTGCTGGGCTCGTAGTCGTGCCAGCGTTCGCGAATATTGCTGCCAATCCAAAAAAGTGGCACCAGGATGGCCGCGAAGAACATTCCAAAGAGCAGGATGGTGAACAGGTAGGCGAGGGCCACCTCGCCCGGTGAGCCGGTTCCAAACTCGGATGGATTCATAGTTCACGAGTCTATGCGTTGAGTCGAAAGCGCCGTGTCGCAACGGTTTGCAATCAATTTCTGAATCGCGTATAGTGGTGAAGTCTTCGAAAGAAGGCAACGCGGATGTGGCTCAGTTGGTAGAGCATCACCTTGCCAAGGTGAGGGTCGCGAGTTCGAATCTCGTCATCCGCTCGGATTGGCGTAATGCCTATGCCCAGCACGGTGGAGTGGCTGAGCGGCCCAAAGCAGCAGCCTGCAAAGCTGTATAACCACGGGTTCAAATCCCGTCTCCACCTCCAAACAACCTCAACACTTCGGTATTGAGCGCACGGTCGATTGGCGCAGCGGTAGCGCACTTCCTTGACATGGAAGGGGTCACTGGTTCGATCCCAGTATCGACCACCAGAAAAAGCCCTCGGTTATCCCGAGGGCTTTCTGCTTTTTGTTCGGCGATTGTGGCTTATGCGGTCAGCTTCAGCGTCTTGGCTGTGTCATCAAGTAGCTTCGCTGCCAGTTTCGCATCCTTGTTCAGAGCAATGCCGTAACCGGGCATCATCTTTCGGAGCTTTGGCTCCCACGACTTGAACTCGTTCGGATAGGCCTTCTTCAGGACCTCGATCATGATGAAAACAGCGGTCGAAGCGCCTGGCGATGCGCCTAGCAGGCCGGCGATCGAGCCGTCCGAAGCTGCGACAACCTCGGTGCCGAACTGCAGCACTCCGCCCTTCTTGGCATCTTTCTTGATGACCTGAGCACGTTGACCTGCAACAATGACCTGCCAGTCGGCCGGGTTGGCCTCTGGGACGAACTCCTGAAGGGCGGCGAACTTCGCTGCCTTGGACTTCGTAATTTCGGTAAGCAAGTACTTGATAAGCCCCAGGTTCGATACGGCCACAGACAGGTATGGGATGAGGTTGCCGAAGCGAACCGATAATGGCAGATCGAGAATCGATCCTTGTTTCAAGAATTTGGGGTTGAGGCCGGCGTATGGGCCAAACAGCAGAGTCTTTTTCCCATCAACGACTCGGGTGTCTAGGTGAGGGACAGACATCGGTGGAGCGCCCACCGCAGCCTGGCTGTAGACCTTTGCGTTGTGCTGAGCTACAACCTTTGGATTAGTGGTTTGCAGGAATTCGCCTGAAACCGGGAAGGTGCCATAGCCCTTCGCCTCTGCGATTCCTGAACGCTGCAAGAGTTTCAGTGCCCAACCGCCAGCACCGACGAAAACGAAGCCGGCCTCAACGCGCTCACTCGCTTCGCTACGCAAATTCTTGACGCGCATAGTCCAGGTCTTGCCGGTCCGCTTTAGTCCACGAACCTCTGCACCGGTTTGAATCTCAACACCTGCTGCGGCAAGGTGCGCAATCAGTTGACGGGTAACCGAACCGAAGTCGACGTCGGTGCCCGAATCGATGCGTGTGGCGGCCACGACTTCGGATTTGTCGCGACCCTTGGCAATCAGGGGAGTCCACTTGGCAATTTGATCGATGTCAGAGCTGAATTCGATGCCGGCGAACAGGGGTTCGTTTCGCAGGGCTTGATAGCGCCGAGTTAGGTAGTCGACATCCTTTGCACCGCGAACAAAAGTCATGTGGGGTGTCGAGTTGATGAAAGTCTTGGGCTCTCCGAGGACGCCTTCGCGCACCAGGTGCGCCCAGAACTGTCGCGAGAGCTGGAACTGTTCGTTGATTTGGATGGCCTTGGCGGGATCAGGCAATGAGCCATCTTTAGAGTCGGGCATGTAGTTAAGCTCGCAAAGAGCTGCGTGCCCCGTGCCGGCGTTGTTCCAGGGGTTAGAGCTCTCGAGCGCAACATCACCCAGGCGCTCAATCAACTTGATGCTGAGGTCTGGCTTGAGCGATTTCAACAGGGTGCCAAGGGTTGCACTCATGATGCCGCCACCGATAAGAACTACGTCGTACTTTTGAACTTTAGCCACGTCTTCGAGTCTACTTTTCCCAAGGTCGGAATAGTGCGCGTTTGACACCAAAGGCTAGCCGGCGATCGAGTGACCGACCAGCGAGCCGATTGCGTACGTGATACCCATGGTCAGCAAGCTCACGGCAACATTGCGAATAACGGCTCGCAGTGGCTTTGAACCACCAATGCGCGACGCTACATAACCAGTCAGGGCGAGGGAAGCGGCGACCGCGACGATTGTTGCTGGGATACGGATCTCGGGCCAAGGCATAGCGGTAGCCGTAAGGAGTGGCAGCGCCGAACCTGCGGCGAATGCAACGAACGATGAGACGGCTGCCGCGGTTGGGCTCACGTGTTCGTCATGGCTTATTCCTAGTTCCGCTTCAGCGTGAGCCTTGAGCGCATCTTTGGCGGTGAGTTCAACCGCTACTTGACTAGCCAGCTCACTCGACAGGCCCTTCTGCTCATAAAACCAGGCGAGTTCGCGCAACTCCATCTCGGGCTGTTCCTCGAGTTCTCGCTTCTCCTGTGCGATCGCGGCTACTTCGCTGTCGCGCTGAGCGCTCACCGATGTGTATTCGCCGCCAGCCATCGAGATTGATCCCGCCACCATAGCTGCCACACCGGCGACCAGAATTGTCGAAGTGTCCGAGGTTGCTCCAGCCACGCCGAAAATAAGGCCGGCGGTAGACACGATGCCATCATTTGCTCCAAGCACACCGGCACGGAGCCAGTTCAACTTGTGCGCCATCGCGCTCTTTTGAAACTCGACGTCGGTAATCAATTGGTCGTCGATTGGGTCAATCTTCTTAGGCATGGTTGCCAAAATACCCCTGAATCGAGAGCCATTCCAGCAAGGTAGCCCTTAGTGTCGCGCCGTGCGCCTGCCCTTCCAGCGCGCGCTCGAAGGTAGACTCGTGTCTGCGCAATTGACCTACGGAGAACCAAAGTGTCGCTTATAAACATCACCCTTGCTGGAGCAAGTCAAAGCATCGAAGCCGGTATCGACGGTTTCAAGCTCTTCGTCGATAAGTCCATCGTCGCATTGCGCGTGAACGACGAACTCCGCGATCTGGCTTACAAGCCTCTCGACGGGGACGTCGTCGAAGGCGTTGCCATCGACTCGGCTGACGGTCTAGCAATTTTGCGTCACTCCACGGCACACGTGCTCGCCCAGGCGGTGCAAAGTCTCCGTCCCGAAGCACGTCTCGGCATCGGCCCGGCCATCAAGGATGGCTTTTACTACGACTTCGACGTCGAAAACCCGTTCACCCCCGAGGAATTGCGCGCTATCGAAAAGCAGATGAACCGCATCGTTCAGTCGGGCCAACGGTTCATGCGACGCGCTACCACCGAAGCCGATGCAGCAATCGAACTGGCGAACGAGCCATACAAGATCGAGTTGATTGGCCTAAAAGGCAACGCAGCAGATCTTGGGGACGGTGCTGCCGAGGTTGGCGCGGGCGAACTGACGATCTATGACAACGTTGACCCTCAGACCGGCGAAACGGTTTGGAAGGACCTTTGCCGAGGCCCGCATGTTCCCAGCACGCGAACCGTGGGCAGTGCGTACTCGCTAACGCGCGTAGCAGCCGCCTATTGGCGCGGCAACGAGAACAACAAACAGCTTCAGCGCATCTATGGAACGGCCTGGGCGAACAAAGAGGATCTGAAGGCACATCAGGAACGGCTAGAGGAGGCGGCTCGGCGCGATCACCGCAAGCTCGGCCAGGAACTCGACCTCTTCTCGTTCCCCGAGGAGATCGGTTCTGGCCTAGCAGTATTCCATCCGAAGGGTGGAGTCATGCGTCGGGTTATGGAGGACTACAGCCGTAAGCGCCACGAAGAATCGGGCTACGAGTTCGTCTATTCGCCACATATCACCAAGAGCAACCTGTTCGAGACCTCGGGGCACCTTGCGTGGTATGCCGACGGCATGTTCCCACCGATGAAACTCGATCAGGAATGCGATCACGAGGGCAACGTTACGAAGCAGGGCCAGGATTACTACCTGAAGCCAATGAACTGCCCATTCCACATTCTCGTCTTCAAGTCGCAGTCGCGCTCCTATCGCGAGCTCCCCATGCGCCTATTCGAGTTTGGCTCGGTTTACCGCTATGAGAAGTCAGGCGTATTGCATGGTCTTACTCGAGTGCGCGGAATGACTCAGGATGACGCCCACCTGTTCGTCACACCGGACCAGATGGAAGCCGAACTCACCAACGTTCTAGGTTTCGTGCTCGGCCTGCTGCGCGACTACGGCCTCAATGACTTCTACTTGGAGCTCTCAACAAAGGAAGACGGGAACCCTAAGTTCGTTGGCGCAGACGAGATCTGGCAGCGCGCCACCAGCACGCTGCAGAAGGTAGCCACGGATTCTGGACTAGAACTGGTGCCAGACCCGGGTGGCGCGGCTTTCTATGGCCCGAAGATCTCGGTTCAGGCACGCGACGCCATCGGCAGGACTTGGCAGATGTCGACCATCCAGCTCGACTTCAACTTGCCAGAACGATTCGACCTCGAATACACAGCGCCTGACGGTAGCCGTCAGCGTCCGGTCATGATTCACCGCGCTCTGTTCGGTTCGGTAGAGAGATTCTTCGGCGTGCTCACGGAGCACTACGCCGGTCACTTTCCGCCTTGGCTCGCGCCGGTACAGGTCGTTGGCGTGCCTGTCGCGAACGAGTTCGCCGACTACCTCGACGAGATTGCCGCACTGTTGCGCGCCAAGGGTGTGCGCGTAAGCGTTGATGCGTCTGACGACCGCATGCAAAAGAAGATCTTGAACCACACGAAGGCCAAGGTTCCATTCATGCTCATTGCTGGAGGACAAGATCGCGACAACGGCGCGGTAAGTTTCCGTTTCCGCGATGGTTCGCAAGAGAACGGCATCCCTGTCGATCAAGCAGTCGCGCGAATTCTTGAGGCAATCGAAAGCAAGGCGCAGGTCTAGCAGTGGTCGATGTGCAGGGTTCTTGGCAGATCGCCGGTGCGCCAAACGCGTTCCAACATCTCTGGACCCCGCATCGTCTCGCATACATTCAGCACGGCCAACAGCCCGAGGCGCATCTTTGTCCGTTTTGCCTTGGTCCGGAGAATCCCGATGAGGATGCACTGATCGTTCGCAGGGGCGAGACAGCGTATGTCTTGCTAAATCTTTTCCCTTACAACAGCGGCCACCTGCTCGTGTGCCCGTATCGGCATATCGGCACCTATGACGAGGCCACGCCCGATGAGGTTGCGGAAATCGGCTTGCTCACGCAACAAGCCATGCGAGTTCTCAAGAAAGTTTCAGGGTCGCACGGGTTCAACATCGGCATGAACCAGGGCGAGGTGGCCGGCGCCGGTATCGCTGGCCACCTGCATCAGCACGTGGTGCCGCGTTGGCGCAACGATGCTAATTTCTTCCCGATCATCGCCGAAACCAAGGCTCTGCCGCGACTTCTCGGTGAAGTTCGATCAGACATCGCACAGGGATGGAACGACCTGTTCGGCAAGGTTTAGACTGGTCACATGACTGAGACCAACAAGCCCTCAACAGGAACCCAGCTAGTCAAGCGCGGCCTCGCCGAAATGCTCAAGGGAGGCGTCATCATGGACGTCGTCACGGTGGAGCAGGCCAAGATTGCAGAAGACGCAGGCGCAGTCGCCGTCATGGCACTAGAGCGCGTTCCAGCCGACATTCGCGCACAGGGTGGCGTGTCGCGCATGAGCGACCCAGACATGATTGACGGCATTATCAATGCGGTGTCCATTCCAGTTATGGCAAAGGCCCGCATCGGCCACTTTGTCGAGGCGCAGGTTCTTCAGCAGCTCGGTGTCGACTACATCGACGAGTCAGAAGTTCTCAGCCCTGCCGACTACGTCAACCACATCGACAAGTGGAACTTCAAGGTGCCATTCGTCTGTGGAGCAACCAACCTTGGCGAGGCTCTGCGTCGCGTCACTGAAGGTGCTGCGATGATTCGCTCTAAGGGCGAGGCCGGCACTGGTGATGTATCGGAAGCAACCAAGCACATCCGCACGATCTCGGCCGAGATTCGTGCCCTGGCAGCCAAGACCGAGGACGAGCTCTACGTCGCTGCCAAGGAGCTCCAGGCACCCTATGAACTCGTGCGCGAAGTCGCCAAGACCGGCAAGCTGCCTGTCGTGATGTTTGTCGCCGGTGGCGTGGCAACACCAGCAGATGCCGCGATGATGATGCAGCTAGGCGCCGATGGCGTGTTCGTTGGGTCGGGAATCTTCAAGTCGGGTGACCCTGTTGCGCGTGCAAAGGCCATCGTCAAGGCAACGACTTTCTACAACGACCCAGCCGTGTTGGCAGAGGTAAGCCGCGGTCTGGGTGAGGCCATGGTCGGCATCAATGTATCCGATCTACCAGCCCCACACCGCCTCGCCGAGCGCGGCTGGTAAGCCAAGTTTCGATTCCACCGTGTCGCTGAAAATCGGCGTCCTTGCACTGCAAGGTGACTTCCGCGAGCACCTACAGGTCCTCGAAACCCTAGGCATCGACGGCATCGAGGTGCGCCGCGAGAGCGAACTGCACCAGGTGGACGGACTCATCATCCCCGGCGGCGAAAGCACCGCTATGCAGAAGTTAGCTCAGTCATTCGCCCTCTGGAATCCGCTTCGCGACGCTATTCATGCCGGAATGCCTGTTTTTGGCACTTGCGCCGGCTTAATTTTGCTTGCGACCAGGATCACCGATGGCATCGCAGGTCAGGAATCGCTGGCAGCGTTGGATGTCACTGTGCGTCGAAATGCCTTCGGTAACCAACTGGACTCTTTTGAAACAGAGCTCGCCGTTGCGGGCATAAATGGGCCAGTCCACGCAGCCTTTATACGCGGCCCGGTAATCGAAGAGGTGGGCGAGGGTGTCGAGGTGCTCGCAAGACTCCATGATGGCCGAGTGGTAGCTGCACGCTCGGGCAACGCGCTTGGCATTTCCTTTCATCCCGAAGTCACTGGCGAGACCCGCATCCATCGTTTATTCGCCGACATGGTCCTTAGTGCTCGGTAGAATCTAAGCAATCCAACGCTGTAAGGCATTCATTACAGGAGCATCATGTCCGGTCACTCCAAATGGGCAACCACCAAGCACAAGAAGGCAGCAATCGACGCCAAGCGCGCTAAGTTGTTCGCCAAGCTAATCAAGAACATCGAAGTCGCTGCCCGACTTGGCGGTCCTGACATAGATGGAAACCCAACCCTTTTCGACGCAATCCAAAAGGGCAAGAAGAGCTCCCTCCCGGCAGACAACATCGACCGCGCAGTCAAGCGCGGTGCGGGCATCGGCGGCGATGGTGTCGAATACTCGACCATCATGTACGAGGGCTACGGGCCAAATGGCGTAGCGATGTTGATCGAGTGTCTTACCGACAACAAGAACCGAGCTGCCGCCGAAGTTCGCTTGGCCGTGTCCCGCAACGGTGGCACAATGGCCGACCCGGGTTCTGTCTCATACCAGTTCAGCCGCAAAGGCGTCATTCTCGTAAGCGCAGAGGGCGGCGTCACCGAGGACGCGCTCCTCGACGCCGTACTTGAGGTTGGTGTCGAAGACATCGAAGACCGCGGCGAACAGTTCGTTATCACGACCGACCCGAGCGACATGGTCGCCGTGCGCATGGCTCTTCAGTCGGCGCAAATCGACTACGAAAGCGCGGATGTCGAATTCGTTTCGTCGATGCCAATTCAGGTGGATGCAGACACCGCCCGCAAGGTGATCAAGCTCATCGACGCACTCGAGGACTCAGACGACGTGCAAAACGTTTACTCGAACTTCGACATGAGCGCCGAAGTTCTTGCAGAACTAGAGAACGACTAACTTGCTTATTCTCGGCGTCGATCCCGGCCTAACCCGCTGCGGCATCGGTATCGTCGAGCAGGGCAGTGGTCGTACCGTTCGCCTAGTTGCCGTAGACACGCTTAGAAGCGATTCCTCCAGCGAGCTCGCGCAGAGAATCGGCTCGATCGCGCGTGGCTTGGAGGCGGCAATAATCAAGTATCAGCCATCATCCATTGCCCTCGAACGCGTTTTTGCGCAGGCTAATCTGCGCACGGTTATGGGTACCGCACAAATCAGTGGAGCTCTCTTGGCTCTGGCCGACAAGTATCAGATCCCCATCGCCCTACACACGCCGAGTGAGGTCAAAGCGGCCGTAACCGGCAACGGTCGCGCGAGCAAAGACCAGGTAGGGCACATGGTTGCGACCATCCTTGGGCTTGCCGAGATTCCCAAACCTGCGGACGCTGCTGACGCACTAGCGATAGCCATCACCCATGCCTGGCGCCTTGGTATAGCAGCCGGAGGCGACTCTGGCTCAAGGGCAACAAGCGCCACAAAGGCGCAGGAGCAGTGGCGCGCTGCTATCAGCGCTTCCAAGAACCGGCGTTAGCTGCGGTTAGTCTTGGTGGGTGATTGCCTCGCTTACCGGAACAGTCCAGGCCGCCTCAGGCGGTCAGGTCGTCATTGACGTATCCGGAGTTGGGTATCTCGTCGCCGTTACACCCGCCACTGCCCAGGGGCTCCGCCTAGGCGATAGCGCAGCGCTGCTTATCAGCATGATTGTGCGAGAAGACGCGATGCTTCTGTACGGATTCGCTAGCGCTGAGGAACGGGATTTCTTCGATTCACTCAGGGGTGTGTCGGGGGTGGGGCCCAAGCTGGCACTTGCAGTTCTGTCGGCACTTAGTCCAGAACGAATAGCGGTAGCCGTTGCGAACGAGGACGATAAGGCCTTCTCGGCTATCTCTGGCATTGGCCCGAAGACAGCAAAGCTTCTCATTGTGACCTTGGCTGGTCGACTTAAGGCGCAAATCGGCGTTTCGTCGGTCAATCAGGCTTCAAACGCGTCGCGCGAATCTGTGCTGCAGGCACTCATGGGACTCGGCATCGCGGAACGCGTAGCCTCTGAGGCTCTGGATTCAGTTCTTTCAGGGTCACCTAGCGTGACGCGCGACCAATTGCTCCGTGAGGCGCTTGCAGCATTGGGTTCGGCAAAGGCGGCTCGTTCGTGAGCGATATCCTCATGGCCGAGGCGGAGGGCGGCGAGGACGGTTTCGAATCGTCATTACGGCCAAAATCTCTCAAGGAGTTCGTGGGCCAGCACAAGGTTCGCGAACAGATCACCCTGCTTATTAACTCGGCCAAAGCTCGTGGCGAGAGTGCAGAGCACATACTATTGGCCGGCCCACCAGGCCTAGGCAAGACGACTCTCGCGATGATCATCGCGCACGAGTCCGGGGCACCGCTCCGCGTAACGAGCGGCCCTGCAATCCAAAACGCTGGAGATCTGGCTGCAATCCTTTCGTCGCTTCTCGAAGGTGAAGTCTTGTTTATTGACGAGATTCACCGCATGAGCAAATCAGCCGAGGAGCTGCTCTACCTCGCTATGGAGGATTACCGCATCGACGTGATGGTTGGCAAGGGCCCTGGGGCGACGAGCATTCCGCTCGACCTTGCGAAATTCACGTTGGTCGGCGCTACCACCAGAAGTGGCATGCTGCCGAATCCGCTTCGCGACCGGTTCGGGTTCACGGCGCACCTCGAGTTTTACAGCGCGCCGGAGCTCACTCGCGTTCTTGAGCGAGCGGCACGCATAATGTCAATCGACCTTGACGAGCCAGCACTATCCCTCATTGCCTCCCGTTCTCGAGGTACGCCTCGAATCGCTAACCGATTGCTTCGCCGAGTCCGCGATTTCTCGCTCGTAAAAGGCGGGGGAGAGTCGCAGCAAGATACCGTGGCGCAAGCGCTCGAGCTATATGAGGTAGACGCACAGGGGTTGGACCGTCTTGATAGGGCCGTACTCGTCGCCCTCGCACACAAGTTTGACGCTAAGCCGGTGGGTCTATCGACACTAGCGATTGCAGTTGGCGAGGAGCCAGAAACAATCGAGACCGTTGTAGAGCCTTTCCTCATTCGTGAGGGTCTGATTGCGCGCACTCCACGTGGACGGCAAATTACCCCTGCGGGGATGGCTCATCTGGGCTAGTTTCAATCGGGGAATGTGCCTAATCCGCCGTCTATAATCGGAAGGATGCCCGAATCGGGCCCTTCACTCAAAGGACTTCACATGCTCGCTGCAACTCAGGACGCAAACGTTCTAAGCAACCTCTTCATGTTCGCCGCTATTGCATTCCTAGTGGTGATGATGTTCCTCAACTCGCGCAAGCGCAAGAAGCAACAGAGTGACATGGCCGCTGCCTTGAAGCCTGGTGCTTGGATCATGACCACTGCCGGTGTGTTCGGTGAAGTCAAGGCAATCGAAGAGGACAAGGTCCTTATCGAATCGACCCCTGGCACCTCGTTCATCGTTATTCGTGGCGCCGTCGCACGCATCGTGGACGCTCCGGTCGCTCTCGCAGCAAAGACAGCTAACAAGACTGCAGCGCCTAAGGCTGCCGTCAAGCCTGCTGCAAAGAAGCCTGCTGCAAAGAAGCCTGCTGCTCCGGCAGCAAAGAAGTAACGGAAAAAGGTTCTCATTCATGGCTCGTTCAGGTGTAACTAAGTCGGCCACGCGTCGTCTTACCTGGCTGGCGGTCCTTATCTTGGGCATCGCCGGTCTGGTTGGTATGGGTGTCGCCACTGGCGCCCCAGGCGCCAGCTTTACTCCAAAGTTGGCTCTAGACCTTCAGGGTGGCACGTCGATCATTCTTTCGCCGGTCGTTGCCGACGGACAAACCATCAGCAAGCAGGAGCTTGAGCAGGCCGTTGGCATTATTCGTCAGCGCGTCGACTCGACCGGTGTTAGCGAATCTCAGATCACCACCTCAGGTGACAACAACATCGTCGTCTCAATCCCTGGTACGCCTGATGACAACACCTTGAAGCTGATCAAGAGCAGCGCAAAGCTCGAATTCCGAGCCGTGCTAGCCACTAACACCTCGGCCGTCAGCACTGTCGGTGGCGATGGCGCGAGTGCCTCGCCAAGCGCAGCCGCAAAGCCAAACGTGGCTCCCACCGACCCATCGGACCTTAACTGGATCACCCCAGCACTCCAAGCTCAGTTTGACGCTCTGGACTGCACCAAGCAGTTCCGCGAGCCCGGCCAGGTGGACCCAGCTGACCAGCCGCTGGTTACCTGTGAGGCGAACAGCTCGGCAAAGTACATTCTTGGTCCGGTAGAGATTTCGGGCGAGGACATTTCAAACGCTTCGAACGGAACCACAACCACCTCGACCGGCGCATCGACCAACACTTGGGCGGTCAACCTGTCTTTCAACGACGAGGGCACGAAGGCGTTTGCAGGCGTGACTCAGCGCCTTTACGGTTTGACTGATCCACGCAACCGCTTTGCCGTCACATTGGATGGCTACGTCATCACCGCACCAACGACCCAGGCCGTCATCACCACTGGCGACGCTCAGATCACCGGTTCGTTCGACCAGGTCAGCTCAAAGTCACTCGCCGACTCGCTCAAGTACGGTGCTTTGCCTATCAGCTTCAAGGTTCAGAGCCAAGAGAACATCTCGGCAACCCTCGGTAGCGAACAGCTCTCGTCGGGTCTGTTAGCTGGTTTGATCGGTCTAATCCTTGTCGTGATCTACTCGCTCTTCCAGTACCGCGCACTAGCGATCGTGACCATTGGTTCGCTGTTGATCGCCGCTGTCATTACTTACGTGGTCATTACGTTCCTGTCATGGCGCCAGGGCTTCCGCCTTTCCCTATCGGGAGTAGCCGGTCTGATCGTGGCCATCGGTATCACGGCAGACTCGTTCATCGTTTACTTTGAACGCGTGCGCGACGAACTTCGTGATGGCCGTCCGCTCAACGCAGCAGTGGAATCAGGCTGGAAGCGCGCCTTCCGCACCATCTTGGTGTCTGACGGTGTCAACATTCTGGCGGCCGTCGTTCTGTTCCTGCTTACCGTGGGTAGCGTGCAGGGCTTCGCGTACACCATCGGCTTGACCACTCTCATTGACGTGGCCGTCGTGATGTTGTTCACGCACCCCATGCTGCAATTGCTCTCGCAGACCAAGTTCTTCGCCTCGGGCCACCCGTGGTCCGGATTCGATGCACGTAGCCTTGGCGCCAGTTACCGTGGCCGTCTCGAATTCAAGACTGCTGAGCGCGTTAGCGGCACCAAGAAGGCGAAGGCATCGAAAGAAGCAACCAAGCGCCAGACTCTTGCCGAGCGCAAGGCTGCACAGGCAGAGGAAGGCAACTAATGTCTAAGTTCAGCGATCTAGGAAACGCCCTCTACTCTGGCGAGCGTTCTTTCGACTTCATTGGAAAGCGTAAGTATTTCTATGGTGTTGCCGGTGTGATGGTCGTCCTTTCGTTCATCCTTCCGTTCCTGCTGCACTCGGGCTTTAACTTCGGTATCGAGTTCAAGGGCGGTTCAGAGTTCCGCGTCGCTGGGGTTGCTGCTCAATCACAGTCCATTGCGACCGATGCGGTTCACGCGGTAGTTCCTGAGGCGGAAGCGACGGTAACCAAGGTTGGAACCGACTCGATTCGCGTGCAGACTCGTCAGCTCGAGGATGAGGTTTCTGAAGAAGTTCGCCAGGCGCTAGCCGAGGCCTACGACATTCCTGCCGCTTCGGTTGCTAGTTCGTTCGTGGGCCCTAACTGGGGTGCAGACGTAACCGGTAAGGCCCTGAGCGGCCTTGTGACCTTCGTCGTTCTGGCAGCCATCCTCATGGCTCTGTACTTCCGAACCGCAAAGATGTCGATCGCCGCAGTTGCCGCGCTCTTGCACGACCTGCTAATTACTGCGGGCGTCTACGGCACCCTCGGTTTTGAAGTAACTCCTGCTGCAGTTATCGGATTCCTGACCATCCTCGGTTACTCGCTCTACGACACCGTCGTTGTTTTCGACAAGATTCGTGAGAACACCTTCGAGGTTGAGTTCAGCGAGAAGTCGACGTTTGCAAGCCAAGTTAACCTGGCTATCAACCAGACCCTCGTGCGATCGGTCAACACCTCGGTCGTTGCAGTTCTACCGGTGGCAGCAATTCTCTTCATCGGTGCCAGCCTGCTCGGCGCTGGAACGCTGCGCGACATTTCGCTAGCACTGTTCATCGGTATCGTCATTGGTACGTACTCAACCATCTTCATCGCTGCCCCGCTCTACTCGCACCTGCGCGAGGGCGAGAGCAAGTACGCCAAGGCGGCTGCCAAGATTCAGGCTAAGTAGCAAACCTCGAAAACCCGACCGGACTGCCGGTCGGGTTTTCGATTACCCGCAGAGGCGATTAGTAGGGTAGAAAGCAAAGAGAGAGACAGAAGTGACGGACCCAACACCAACCGGTAGCATCGCGTCGCTTCGCACGCGTCTGCTGCAGCGCGTAATGCGCACAGGGCCGTACGCCAGCGAAATGAACGAGATCGTTCGCCTCTGCAAACTGAATCATCCGAGGGCCGATCTGACCATCCTCGATCGCGCCTTTGAAGCCGCGGAAGCGGCTCACCGCGGCCAGCTGCGCAAGAGCGGCGAGCCTTACATCACACACCCATTGGCCGTTACTCAGATTCTCGCCGAGCTTGGTATCGGCCCAGTTACGCTTGCCGCCTCGCTGCTGCACGACACCGTTGAAGACACCGATTACGACCTCAGCATGGTTAGGCGCGATTTTGGCGACGAAGTTGCAATGCTGGTTGACGGGGTAACCAAACTCGACAAGGTCAAGTTCGGCGCAGACGCCCAAGCCGAAACCGTGCGCAAGATGGTTGTCGCGATGTCCAAGGACATCCGCGTTTTGGTCATCAAACTCGCGGATCGACTTCACAATGCCAGGACCTGGCAGTTTGTCGACGCGGAAAAGGCACGCAAGAAGGCGCAAGAGACTCTCGAGATCTACGCCCCACTCGCACATCGCCTTGGCATCAACACCCTCAAGTGGGAGCTGGAAGACCTGAGCTTCGGAGTCCTGTATCCCAAGGTCTATGAAGAGATCGTCAACCTGGTTCGCCAGCGCACTCCAAAGCGCGCCGAGTACATCGAATCGGTTATCGATTCAATCGAGGACGACCTGCGCGACAACAAGATCAAAGGCAAGGTTGCTGGGCGACCAAAGCAGTACTACTCCATCTATCAGAAGATGGTCGTTCGCGGTCGCGAGTTTGACGACATTTACGACCTAGTCGGCATACGCGTTCTGGTGAATTCGGTTCGTGACTGCTATGCCGTGCTCGGCGCCGTTCACGCGCGCTGGAATCCGGTGCCTGGGCGTTTCAAGGACTACATCGCGATGCCTAAGTTCAACCTGTACCAGTCGCTCCACACGACGGTTATCGGGCCCCAGGGTCGCGCGGTCGAGATTCAGATTCGCACGCACGACATGCACCAGCGCGCCGAGTTCGGTGTTGCAGCGCACTGGAAGTACAAGGAACAGGCCGGCAAGACCCAGGAGCAGTCGGAAGATGATTTGGCGTGGCTAAAACACCTTTCCGACTGGCAGGCCGAAACCCAAGACCCATCGGAGTTCCTCGACTCGTTGCGCTTTGAGATCGGCGCCAAGGAAGTCTACGTATTCACCCCCAAGGGCAAGGTCATTGGCCTGGCCAGCGGCGCCACCCCGGTTGACTTCGCGTATGCGGTTCACACCGAAGTTGGCCACCGCACAATGGGTGCAAAGGTAAACGGCCGACTCGTGCCCCTCGAAACGCAGCTGCAGTCCGGCGACGTGGTCGAGGTATTCACCTCCAAGTCTCCCGAGGCCGGCCCGAGCCAGGATTGGCTGAACTTTACGGTCTCACCGCGAGCCCGAGCCAAGATTAAGCAGTGGTTCAGCGCCGAGCGTCGCGAAGATGCAATCGAGCACGGCAAGGAACTGATCACCAAGGCGATGCGAAAGCAGAACCTCCCGCTTCAGAAACTGATGACTAGCGACGCAATCACCAAGCTAGCGGGGGAGTTGCGTTATCCAGACGTTGGATCCTTGTATGCGGCCGTGGGCGAGGGGCATGTCTCAGCACAGTCGGTGCTCGAAAAGTTGACCGGGGCTGTCTCAACCGACGACGAACTCGATGACGCCGTCTTCGAGCTGCCAAAACCGCGAGTGTCGCAACGGTCTCGCAATAACGATTCGGGTGTTCTAGTAAAGGGCGACGCCGACGTTATGGTTAAGCTCGCTCGCTGCTGCACGCCAGTTCCTGGCGATCGCATCATCGGTTTTGTCACGCGCGGTAGCGGGGTATCCGTGCATCGCGAAGACTGCAAGAACGTGGCGCAGCTGAAGCTCGAGCCAGAGCGCATCATGGAGGTGTCGTGGGCTGCGAGCAGCAAGTCGATCTTCCTAGTCCAGATCCAGATCGAAGCGCTAGACCGAAGCGGTCTGCTTTCTGACGTAACACGGGTCCTCAGCGAACATCACGTAAACATTCTCAGTGCCAGTGTTTCGACGCGTTCGGATCGCGTAGCTCTTTCTCGCTTCGTATTCGAGATGGGTGACGCGGCCACTCTGGATCACCTGCTGAATGCAGTGCGTCGCATCGAGGCGGTCTACGACGTCTATCGCGTTTCAAACACGTAACCACCGGTTCGGCTTGTTAATGAAAAAGACGGTGGCCTAGACCACCGTCTTTTCGCTTGTACAGACTAAGCGTTGTCTTGAACGACTTTGAGCCAGGCCTTGCGGGCTGCAAGGGCGTCGGTTGCAGCGGCAATTGCCTTGGCATCCTTCTTAGCGGTGGCAGCGGCTAGATCTGCTTCAAGCTTCGAGATAGTCGCCTCTAGCTGGCTGAGCATCGAGTTGTTGCGAGCCTGGACTGCTGGATCCGACTTGCGCCACTGTTCTGCCTCGGCATCGCGAACCTTGTTTTCGATGGCACGAAGTTTGTCTTCAACTTCACGAACCTTGTCGCGCGGAACCTTGCCAGCTTTCTCCCAACGCGACTGAATCTCGCGCAGTGCCGTCTTTGCCGCGTCTAGTCCCTTGGCCGGGTCGATACCTGCGGCATCCTTCAAGATCTCAAGCTTCTTCGTCAGATTGGCGCTGTACTCCACGTTTTCGGCAGCGACCTGCTCGCCCTTTGCCGCGTAGATGGCATCACCAGCGGCCTTGAAACGCGCCCAGAGTGCATCATCGCTCTTTCCGTTTGAGCGACCGCTTGCCTTCCAGTCATCCAGAAGTTTGCGATACTCAACTACGCCCTCGCCGCCCTTTGCCACAAGTGCCTCAGCGGCTTCGACGATGCTCAGTTTCTTGCCGCGAGCTGCCTTGTTAGCCGCGTCTAGGCCCGCAAAATACTGTCGCTTGCCAGCTTCGAACTTGGTGCGTGCTGCCGAGAATCGCTTCCAGATCGGGTCGGCCACGGCCTTCGAAACCTTTACGCCGTCCTTTTGGACGGCCTGCCACTGTGCGAACAGCGCAGCAAACTCACCGGAGGTATTTTTCCAGTTGATTTTGCTAGGGTCGGTTGCCGCCAGTGCCTCAGCCGCAGCTGCGATTGCCTCGCGCTTCGCAAGAGCCTCCGCCACCTGCTCTTTTGAAGCCTCATCGCGACTCGCCTCTACGGCGATCACCTTTGGCTCGAGAGCGGATAGTCGGCGGCGGAGGTCGGCCAGGTCGCCCACGGCCGCAGGTTCGGCGAGCTCGGCCTGCAAAGCGGCCAGAGTCTTCTTGAGGTTGTGACTGTCCACCTTGTTGGCGACTCGCTGCTCGAGAATTCGTACCTTGTCGAGGATGGCTACGAATTTGCGCTCAAAGTAGGCAAGAGCTTCGGCCGGAGAAACGTTTGGATACTGCCCAACGCGACGTTCGACACCGCCTTCGATTACAAAGACGTTATTCTCGGCGTCAACGCGTCCGAACGGGGTTGGGGTAGTCACAATCTGCTCCTGTGAATGGCTGGGTTCGAGACCTTCGAACTACGCCTAGTTTACGCTGATGGCGTTGATGGTGGTCGCGAGCTTCGGCTTACCGTCGCCCGAACCGTCAACTGTGCCGGCCTCGATGATGTTCTGTAGCCCGGCGATGTTCGAAACGGTACCGAAGACTGTGTAACCGCCAGCGCTGTCGGCCGGAATAGTCGAGTCCTGGTAGACGATAAAGAATTGGCTGCCCATGCTGTCACCGTTATTGCCCTGGCGCGCCATTGCGAGAACTCCAGACTTGTAAACGTTATCCGCTGGAGCGTTCTCGATTGGGCCCCAGGAGTAGCCTGGTCCGCCTGTGCCATCACCATTCGGGTCGCCACACTGCAGCACGAAGATGCCACTCGTGGTCAATCGGTGGCAGCTCACGCCGGAATAGAAGCCCTTGTTGATCAACTTGGTGAACTCGGCGACGGCCTTCGGCGCGTGCGCGCGATCGAGCGTCATATCCAGCTTCGCACCGTTGATGTTCATTAGGCCAGTAATTGGAGTCGTCGTCGAGGCAGGGCCGAACGAGAAATATGTCCACTGGGCCGTCAACGCCAAAGCGATCGAGGCCAGCACGGCTACAGAAGCCTTAATCAGGTCGCTGTGCTTTCGCGACACGTTGCTTTTGGCTGCGTTTTGGGCGGCCTGAAATTCTGCCATGCGGTCGGCGGCATCCTTGTAGATGTTTTGCTGCTTTTTCTTGGCTGACACGATGCTCCTTTAGGACGAACATTCCGATTTTAGTGCGGCTACAGCGGCCTACTGCCATTAGCCTTTTGCTGTGTCAAACTTCGCTTCTATCACCGCGGCAACTGCACCTTTAGCCGTCCGGATGCGTCCTGCGAAGCTTGACGACGTTGTCGGTCAGCAGCGAGTGCTGGCCAAGGGTTCGCCACTGCAGAACTTGGCGAACAGAGACAACTCGGCGGCCATCTCGATTGTGCTCTATGGACCTCCGGGTGTGGGTAAGACCACGATCGCACAGATTCTGGCCCGCACCGGGGAGCGCCGCTACCTGGAACTAAGTGCCATCTCGGCCGGTGTCAAAGAGGTTCGCGACGCGATCGAGTCGGCTCGCCGTGAACTCGAATCCTTTGGCGTGCGCACACTTCTGTTCCTAGATGAGATCCATCGGTTTTCTAAGGCGCAACAGGACGCGTTGCTTCCGGCCGTCGAGAATGGTTGGCTCATCCTGGTAGCCGCGACGACCGAGAACCCGTCGTTCAGCATCATCGCACCCTTACTTAGTCGCTCACTGATCGTTCGACTCGAAGCGCTGTCGGATGACGACCTGCTCGCACTCGTGCGCCGCGCTGTCGAGGCTACCGCCGGCTTAGGTGGATTGGTCGCAATTGATGATGACGCGGAAGCCGCAATCATCCGCCTTGCGCAGGGAGACGCACGTCGCGCGCTCACCCTGCTAGAGGCGTGTGCCTTGGCGGCCATTTCCGAGGCCAAGAAGGCCAAGCCGCGTATCGCCCTTCATCACGTATCCGAGGCTCAAGATCGCGCGATCGTGCACTATGACAAGGCCGGTGATCAGCATTACGACGTCATCAGTGCGTTTATCAAATCGGTTCGCGGCAGCGATGCCGATGCGGCCATTCACTATCTGGCGCGCATGATCGAAGCGGGGGAGGACCCGCGTTTCATAGCCCGCAGGTTGATGATCCTCGCTGCCGAGGACATCGGTCTGGCTGATCCGCAGGCGCTGAGCCTAGCCTCGGCCACGGCGGCTACGGTTTCCTTGATTGGCATGCCGGAAGGGCGCATCCCGCTTGCAGAGTGCACCATCTACCTAGCCCTGGCTCCGAAGTCGAATACGGCCTACAACGCCATCAACGAGGCTCTTGCAGATGTCCGCGCCGGTGTAATCCCAGAGATCCCTGACCACCTGCGGTCGTCTAACTACGCGGGAGCTGCGCAGCTCGGCAACGGTAAGGGTTATCGCTACCCGCACGACGATGCTCGCATGGTTGTAGAACAGCGCTACATCGGCGATGAACTTCTCGATCGAGAATACGTGCGACCAAAAGAGATTGCGGCCGAAGCCGCACTCAAGGACCGCTTGACTCGATTGCGAGCAATCGTGCGCGCCTTTAAGCGCAAATAGCCCGCTGTTGCGTTGGATAGCGCCTGACCAGCTAGAAGGCGGTCCTTTTGTTTCGGGCCTGTCACTGGTAGACTGGCGAGGTTGCCGACTGGAGCTTTCGATCGCGGCTGAGAGATTGCTCAACGGTGCGACCGCCTAATAGCCAGGTGGTCCGTGGCGAAAGACCCTGCCTCTCAGGGTCGATCTGTGAACAAAACGCTATGCGGCAAAACTGCCGCCATGAAAGGAAAACGTGTCAAAAACCACACGTACTCGCAGCAAGACTCGTCTGTCGCGTTCGCTCGGACTTGCTCTTACTCCAAAGGCCGCTAAGTACCTCGAGAAGCGTCCATACGCTCCAGGTCAGCACGGTCGCACCAAGAAGAAGGCTGACAGCGACTTCGCCGTTCGTCTGCGCGAGAAGCAGCGTCTTCGCGCCCAGTACGGCATTCGCGAGGCTCAGCTCCGCAAGACTTTCCAGGAAGCCAAGCGCGCCGAAGGCCTGACCGGTGAGAACCTGGTCGAGCTTCTCGAGATGCGCCTCGACGCTCTTGTTCTGCGTGCAGGCATCGCCCGCACCATCGCTCAGGCTCGTCAGATGGTTGTCCACCGTCACATCCTCGTAAACGGCGAGCGTGTCGACCGCCCTTCGTTCCGTGTCAAGCCTGGTCAGGTTATCCAGGTTCACGAGAAGAGTGAGAAGACCGAGCCGTTCCAGGTTGCAGCCGCCGGCGGTCACGTTGACGTTCTTCCTCCAGTCCCTGGCTACCTCGACGTTCAGCTTGACAAGCTCCAGGCCACTCTCGTACGCCGTCCAAAGCGTGTCGAGGTTCCTGTGACCTGTGAAGTTCAGCTCGTCGTCGAGTACTACGCAGCTCGCTAACAGGCGATTAGGAATATTCAGATGAGCGGCGGCGACGTAGCGGCAATCATTGCAGCGGCAGGCTTTGTCCTGTTGGTGCTCTTTCTTGCCGTGCCGATCTTGAAGCTCGGCAACGTCCTGGACGAAGCGCGCAACTCGTTGCGCGACATCAACCAGGCCGTTCCGCCGCTGCTCTCTGAGTTGACTGACACGGTCACCGAAACCAACAAGCAGTTGGCAAAGGTCGACGTCATCACTGAAAACGTGGCTGAAGTGACCACGAACATCAGCTCTTTGGTCGCCGTATTCTCGGCAACCGTTGGCTCGCCGCTCGTGAAGATCGCGGGCCTCACTCAGGGTCTCCTGAACACCATCGGCGGAAAGTCGAAGAAGTAGGTTTCTATGAAGAAGGCATTCTGGCTACTTACCGGCATCGCTGCCGGTCTAGTCATCGCAAAGCGACTCGACGAGAACCCTAAGGCGCAGGCCGTAGTCGACGACGCAGCAAAGCGCGCCAAGGACTTTGGTGCAGCAATCGCTGAGGGTTTCCGCGAGCGCGAAACCGAACTAACCGCGGCGGCTAAGCCTGCAGCGAAAAAGGCGCCAGTGAACAAGCCTGCCGCCAAGGTAGCCGCCAAGCCGGTCGTCAAGAAGGCCGCTGCAAAGAAGACAACCCCGGCAAAGAAGCCTGTGGCGAAGAAGGCTGCGCCTAAGCAGTCGGCAGCCAAGTCAACCGCAACCGCGTAATGCGCACCGCTGAAATCCGTCGACGCTGGCTCGACTTCTTTGAGGGCAAGGGCCACACCGTCGTTCCTTCGGCTTCGCTGATCAGCCAGGACCCATCACTGCTTTTCACCGTCGCGGGCATGGTCCCTTTCATTCCCTACATGTCAGGCGCGGTCCCTGCTCCTTTTGCGCGCGCGACGAGCGTGCAAAAGTGTGTGCGAACCCTAGACATCGAAGAGGTAGGTAAGACCACGCGTCACGGCACCTTCTTCCAGATGAACGGCAATTTCAGCTTCGGTGACTACTTCAAGAAGGAAGCAATCGGCTTTGCTTGGGAGTTTTTGACCAAGGCACAGGATGAAGGCGGCCTCGGCTTCGACCCAGAATTGCTTTGGGTAACGGTTTACCAGGACGACGACGAGTCGATCGCGTACTGGCGCGAGCTTGCCGATATTCCAATGGAGCGTATCCAGCGCCGCGGAATGAAGGACAACTACTGGTCAACCGGACAACCGGGCCCTGCAGGCCCTTGTTCCGAGATTTACTACGACCGCGGTCCTGCTTACGGTCGTGAGGGTGGCCCTGAGGCCGACGAGGACCGCTACATCGAAATCTGGAACCTCGTGTTTATGCAGTACGAGCGTGGTCAGGGAACCGGCAAGGACAACTTCGAGATCCTCGGCGAGCTTCCAAAGAAGAACATCGATACCGGCATGGGTCTCGAGCGCGTGGCATTTCTCATGCAGGGGGTCGAAAATCTGTATGAGATCGACCAGGTTCGTCCGGTTCTCGATCTCGCGGCAAAACTTGCGGGCAAGCGCTACGGCGCGACCGTCGAGGACGACGTGCGCATGCGCGTCGTTGCCGACCACGTGCGCAGCGCATTGATGCTCATTGGCGACGGCGTGACCCCTGCCAACGATGGCCGCGGTTATGTGCTGCGACGACTGCTACGCCGTACGGTACGCGCGATGCGTCTAATGGGTGTCGAGCGTCCGGTAATGGCCGAGCTTTTTGCCGTTTCAAAGGATGCGATGAAAGAGTCGTACCCGGAACTCGAGTCCGACTTCGAGCGCATCCTGCGAGCAGCGGTTGCAGAGGAAGAGACCTTCCTGCGCACGCTTACCGCAGGTACCCTCGTGCTCAATGAGGCGCTCGAGGCTGTTAAGGGCACCGAATCGAAGCGACTCTCGGGCGAGGCTGCATTCCTTCTGCATGACACCTATGGTTTCCCAATCGATCTGACGCTCGAAGTAGCTGAAGAGGCCGGACTATCTGTGGACCGCGACGGGTTCGTAGCACTTATGGCCGAGCAGAAGTCACGTGCCAAGGCAGACGCTCGCGAGAAAAAGCTCGGTGGTGTAGACCTAGGCGTTTACTCAGCTATTCGTGCCCTCGGTGAGACGAAGTTTGTCGGCTATGACTCATTGGAGACCCAGTCGCAGGTAATCGGGCTGATTCGTGATGGTGAAGTTGCTAAGACAGCAGCTAAGGGCGATGTTGCCGAGGTATTCCTTAGCGAGACTAGTTTCTACGCCGAGTCTGGTGGACAGGACTCAGATTCGGGACGCATTCTTGGCGATGGCTTCGAGCTCGAGATTCTCGACGTTCAAAAGCCTGTGAAGGGCCTTGTATCGCACAAGGTCTTGGTTCGCAGCGGTGAATTCGGAGTCGGTTCCGCGGCGTCCACGCACGTGGACCGCGAATGGAGACTCGGTGCAGCTCAGGCTCACTCTGGCACACACATTGTGCATGCAGCGCTCCGCGAGGTCCTCGGCCCTACCGCACTCCAGAGTGGCTCTTACAACAAGCCCGGTTACCTTCGTCTCGACTATGCCTGGACTCAAGCGCTATCCGAGACAACCAAGAGCGAAATTGAAGAGGTTTCCAACCTCGCGATTCGAAACGACCTAGCGGTATCGGCTCAATTCATGTCTCTGCCAGATGCCAAGTCATGGGGAGCCGTCGCACTGTTCGGCGAGACCTACGACGAGGACGTGCGCGTTGTGCAGATCGGTGGCCCTTGGTCGCGCGAACTATGCGGTGGTACACACGTCAGTCGTTCGAGTCAGATCGGCATGGTCTCGTTGATCGGCGACAGCTCTGTCGGCTCGGGATCACGCCGAATCGAGGCGCTAGTGGGCATCGAGGCCTTCCGCGCGCTTGCTGCCGAGCGAGCCCTTGTCGCACGCCTCGGTGAACTTTTCAAGGCACCGCGCGACATGGTTGAAGAGCGAATTGCTGCGACCATCGACGAATTGAAGACGGCGCAGAAGAAGCTCGCTTCACTACAAGCAGCTGCGCTTGCGATGCGCATCCCTGATCTCGTTGCTTCAGCGAGGGCCATCGGTGGCGTTTCCGTGGTAGCAACGAACCTCGGCGCACTCGACTCGGTCGAGGATGCGCGAGGCATCGCACTGCAACTGCGCGAGCGCTTGGGTGTGACGGGTGTTGCAGCGGCATTTGCCGAGGTCGGCGGCAAGCCTGCTCTGGTGGTAGCTGTCGGAGTTTCTGCTCAGAACGCTGGTGTGAAGGCCGGCGCACTAGTTAAGACCGCAAGCGCAATCCTCGGCGGTGGAGGCGGCGGCAAGGATGACATCGCCCAGGGTGGAGGTCAATTCGTTGCAAAGATTGACGAGGCCATCGCCGCCCTCTGCGCAGCCATCGGCTAAACATGCGAACTGGCAAGCGTTTGGCGCTAGACGTTGGCAAGGCGCGTATTGGAGTCGCAGTTAGCGACTTCCACGGCATCCTCGCTTCGCCGATCGGTAATCTTGCGCGACTCGAAACCATCTCGGAAACACTCGAGGCTTGGACTGGTCTAACCGAATCGGTAGACGGTCTCGTCGGCGAGGAATTCCTTGAGTGCTATGTCGGCCTACCTATTTCACTTTCGGGCGCCGAAACTGCATCGACCCGAGACGCGGTCGAATTCGGGACGGCATTCGCGGCTCATACGGGCATCGCGGTGCGATACGTCGACGAACGCTTGACAACCAGCACGGCAGCGGCGCAACTGCGCGCTAATGGGATCTCCAGCAAGCAGGGGCGAGGCAGCATCGACGCGGCAGCAGCCACGATTATCTTGGAACAGGCATTGCAGACAGAACGCAACACCGGCAAGACTCCGGGCCTAACGGGCGATGAGGTGAACGAGAAGATTGGATAAGCGCATCCGTCTGCGTCGTCGGTTGGCCGCCCTCGGCATCGCAGTAGTGATTGTAGGCCTGGTTTCGTTCGCCTTTAGGTCTCAGATTCGGTCCGGTTTCGAGGCCGCGCTCGGTAACGACTACCCCGGACCGGGGCACGGGTCTGTCACCGTAGAGGTTGCCGCAGGTGAGTCGGGAGCGTCCGTCATAGCCGATTTGGTGGCTAAGAACGTGGTCAAGAACGAGCGTCTCACGCTCAAGCTCGCGGCCGAGCAGGGAACCGTTTTCTATCCGGGCACATTCGCATTGAAACTTGAAATGCGCGCACTTGATGCGCTAGCTGTGCTGGGCAATTCGGCCAATGCGGCCATGAACCGGGTGACAATCAAGGAAGGGCTTCGCCTCGGAAGCGTATTCAAAGCACTCAGCGCAGGTACCGGCATCCCCGTCGCTCAATTCAGCGAGGCTGCTTCAAAACTAGGGGAATTCGAACTCGGCAAGGGCGCGCCATCGATCGAAGGCTATCTGTTCCCTGCAACCTACGATTTCGATTCGAAGGCAACGGCTCTAGAAATCCTGCAGATTATGAACAACCGCATGGTCGAGGAGCTCGGCCGCTACGGCGTGGCCAAGGCCGATTGGCACCGTGTCCTGTCGCTGGCGGCATTAATCCAGGCCGAGGCGCGCATCGAGGGTGACTTCTACAAGGTTTCGCGTACGTTCCTAAACCGCATCGACAAGGGCATGAAATTGCAGTCCGATGCCACCGTGAGCTATGGCGTGGGCGGCAAGACCGTGAGCACCTCGGCTGCAGATCGCGCTAACGATAACGGCTACAATACTTACCTTTATGCCGGCCTGCCGGTTGGGCCGATCTCGGCGCCGGGTAGTGTCGCCATCGATGCGGCATTGCACCCTGCAGAGGGAGACTGGTTGTACTTCTGCGCGGTCAACCTTGAGACAGGTGAGACCTGGTTCAGTTCAACCTACGCCGAGCACCAGAAAGCTGTCGAAGTATGGCGACAGTGGATGCGAGATAACCCCGGCTATGAGTAACCAATTTCTCGTCGTCGGTTCTCCGATCGACCATTCAAAGTCACCCGCAATTCATCGCGCCGCGTACCGCGTTCTCGGCCTCGACTGGGATTACGGCAAGTTGGAGGTCGGTCGCGGTGGCCTTCGCCAGGTGGTCGACAATGCTCCTGAGGCCCTGCGCGGATTCAGTGTGACGATGCCGCTGAAGGAAGAAGCGGCCAAATTGGCGAGCACGGTCGATGAGTTCGCGCGCACTAGTGGCGCGGCCAACACCTTGGTGCGGAATGAGGATGGTTGGTCAGCGTACAACACCGACGTATTCGGTATCGTACAGGCGGTGCGCACGGCCTGCGACCAAGATTGGGCTGACGTTAGCGTTTTGGGCAGTGGCGCTACCGCATACTCAACCATGATGGCTCTGAGAATACTTGCGCCAAAAGCAAAAATCCGCGTCTTCGCTAGGAATGCCAAGGCCGCAAAGCAACTCGCAGCATTCGCCAAGGACCTCGAACTTAAGGTTCGGGTAACAAGATCGTTACGCAAATCGCTGTCCGGTGAAAGATTGACCATCTCGACGCTTCCTTCCGGAGTCCTATCCGAGTACTTGGCATCAAAGCGGAACGTTCCCACGCAAGGATTTGCCGGAGCGCTGCTCGATGTGGCTTACGACCCGTGGCCAAGCTCGGCCGCTCTTGCCTGGACCGCATCTGGTGCGGTTGTCGCAAGCGGGCTGGACATGCTCATCTGGCAAGCGATCGCACAGCTGCGCATTTTCACCGGCGGGAACCCAAATGAATCACTGCCAAACGAAGTGGCTGTTCTCGAAGCAATGCGTCACGCCGTTTAGCGTGTGGCAATATTGACGCATGTTACGTTGGATCACCGCAGGGGAGTCGCACGGCCCTGAACTAGTCGCAGTGCTTGAAGGCCTTCCCGCTGGCGTGTCGATCACTACGGCCGAGGTTCAAGACGCTCTAGCTCGTCGTCGACTCGGCTACGGTCGCGGTGCCCGCATGAAGTTCGAACAGGACGAAGTCACGTTCTCTGGCGGAGTCCGCCACGGTCTGACCATGGGCGGCCCAGTTGCTGTTTGTGTTGCAAACACCGAGTGGCCAAAGTGGCAGGACGTAATGTCGGCAGACCCGTTAGCCGAAGGCACGGTCACCGGAGCTCGTGGCGAGGCTCTCACGCGCCCTCGTCCAGGCCACGCAGATTTCACTGGCATGCAGAAGTACGGTTTCCTCGACTCGCGTCCGGTGCTGGAGCGGGCGAGCGCTCGAGAGACCGCGGCGCGTGTTGCACTCGGTCAAATCGCCTCAAACTTCTTGGCCGCGCTGGGCATCCATCTTGTTAGCCACACGGTTGGCATCGGTCAGGTCATGTGCCCTGCCGACGCGAAGCTCCCTAAGCCATCTGACGTAGCAGCGCTCGACACCGATCCTCTTCGATGCTTCGACGCCGCAACCTCCGCCGCGATGGTTGCAGAGGTCGATGAGTGCCACAAGGATGGTGACACCCTGGGTGGCATCGTTGAGGTCCTTGCTTACGGCATGCCCCCCGGCCTTGGCAGTTTCGTGCACTGGGACCGCCGTCTCGATGCACAACTCGCCGCGGCTCTCATGGGCATCCAGGCCATCAAGGGCGTCGAAGTGGGAGATGGATTCGAGACTTCACGCCGTCGCGGCTCGGCCGCCCACGACGAGATTGTCCGCAACGACGGCGTTTCGGAGCGACTGAGCGACCGCGCGGGCGGCATCGAGGGTGGCATGTCGAACGGAGAAATTCTCCGCGTCCGTGCTGCCATGAAGCCAATCTCGACCGTTCCTCGCGCGCTGCAGACGATCGACGTGGCAACCGGCGAGGCAGCCAAGGCGCATCATCAGCGTTCAGACGTATGCGCAGTTCCAGCAGCCGGTGTTGTCGCCGAGGCAATGGTGGCTCTCGTACTAGCTAATTCGGTACTCGAGAAGTTCGGCGGCGATTCCGTCGCAGAGACCAAACGCAACCTAGACGCCTACCTTGCCGCAATTCCCGAGGTGCTGCAATCGCGCGTGGTGCGCTAGTGCCACAAAAACACGAGGTCATTGTTCTCGTTGGCCCGATGGGCGTAGGCAAGACGACCCTAGGTAAGAAGCTCGCAAGGGCGTTAGGTGTGCCCTTCGCGGACACCGACGCAATGATCGTGGCCGACCACGGCGAAATCGCCGCCATCTTTGCCAATAAGGGTGAAGCTGCCTTTCGCAAACTTGAGGAAGCAGCCGTTGCGGCAGCGCTGGCCGCACCTGCGGTTGTCGCTACCGGCGGGGGAGCAGTGCTGAGTCCTGTGAACCAAGCCGCATTGAAAGCTGCGACCGTCTTCTACCTTTCAACGGATGGCCGCCACATGCCATCGCGCCTCGCGAACGGTAACCGGCCTCTTCTGCAGAACGGCATCGAAGACTGGCGCAGAATCTACAACGAACGCAAGCCCATCTACGAAGCTTGTTCCGATTACGAAATCAACACTTCCACCCAATCGATGGCAAGCGCCCTCGAAGAGATCAAGCGAAGGCTGGCAGGCGATGACTGAAACACGAGTGGTCAGTGTGACCGGTGAGAACGGGTACGACATTCGCATTGGCCGGTTCATGCTCGACGAGGTTGTTGGCGCAATCGGCGCAGGCGCACGTCAGGTAATGGTGATTCATCCGATAGCGCTGTCTCCGAGTGCCGAAGCACTCAAGGAACGCATCGATGCCGCCGGCTACGTGACGACCCTGGTTGGTGTCCCGGACAGCGAGGAAGCCAAAAACGTGCACGTCGCTGCCTTCTGCTGGGAGCGCCTGGGCAAGGCTGATTTCACACGCAGCGACGTCATCATCGGCTTCGGTGGCGGCACCACCACCGACCTTGCTGGATTCGTTGCAGCCACCTGGTTGCGCGGTGTAAAGCTGATTCAGGTGCCGACCACCTTGCTCGGCATGGTGGATGCCGCTATCGGTGGAAAGACCGGAATCAATACGGTCGAAGGCAAGAATCTGGTTGGCGCCTTCTACGCCCCCGCAGCAGTTATCTGTGACCTCGAAACGCTCAATTCGCTACCGAGGACCGAGATCCTCGCCGGCTTCGGCGAGGTAGCGAAGTACGGCTTTATCGCTGACGAACGCATCCTCGAGCTAATCGAAGCGAATGTTGAGTTGGCCACGGATCCGCAATCGGAGGTCTTCCTCGACATCGTGGAGCGCTGCGCGGCTATCAAGGCACGCGTTGTTTCAACTGACTTCAAGGAGGCGGGACTCCGCGAGATTCTCAACTACGGGCACACGCTCGGTCACGCCATTGAGCACGCAGAACGCTACCAGTGGCGTCATGGCGCCGCCATCGCCATCGGCATGGTGTTCGTTGCAGAGCTGGCCCGTATCGCTGGTCGCCTGAGCGACGCAGATGTGGATCGCCACCGCAGCGTATTCGCACTGCTGGGCCTCCCAACCACATATTCTGCAATGCGCTGGCCGCAACTCCTCGAGACGATGCAGCGAGACAAGAAGTCGCGCGCCGGAACGCTGCGGTTCGTAGTGCTGGATGCAATCGGCAAGCCGACCATTATGAGTGCACCGACCGACGAGATGCTGCACATCGCCTACCAAGAGATTGCCAGCCACTAACCTTTAGGTATGGCAAAGATCCTCGTTCTAAACGGCCCCAACCTCGGCCGCCTCGGTTCGCGCGAGCCGGACATCTACGGTTCGATGAACTACAACGAACTTGGCGCCTTTGTCCGTGAAGTTGCAGCAAAACTAGGACTCGAAGCCGACTTCCGTCAAACCAATAGCGAGGCGGAACTGATTTCTTGGCTCTACGAAGCCGTGGATGGTGGTTCGCACGTAGTTCTAAACCCTGCGGCCTTTACTCACTACTCTTACGCGCTTCGCGACGCAGCGGCCCTCGTGAGCAAGGCGGGGCTGAAACTTATCGAAGTTCACCTAAGTAACCCGCACGCACGCGAAGAATTCCGCCACAATTCGGTCATCTCGGGTGTTGCAACCGGCGTTATCGCAGGACTCGGCGCGCGCTCATACGAACTGGCCCTGCAAGCGATCGCCTAACAAGCAATCAGCAACGCCCTCGCGATAGACTATTGGGCGGCCGATTACGGCAATTTTCCGGCCCTTCGGTCGGGCAACTAAAGAAGTGAGTGATTTCCATGGCAACTAGCAACGACCTCAAGAACGGTCTCGTCCTCAACATCGACGGCCAGCTTTGGTCTGTAGTCGAATTCCAGCACGTCAAGCCGGGCAAGGGCCCAGCATTCGTGCGCACCAAGCTCAAGAACGTCATGAGCGGCAAGGTCGTCGACAAGACCTTCAACGCTGGTGTCAAGGTTGAAACCGCAAACGTAGACAAGCGCGACATGACCTTCCTATACAACGACGGCTCGGGCTTCGTCTTCATGGACAAGGACAACTACGACCAGTTCACGCTGTCGCCTGAGATCACCGGCGACGCCTCGGACTACATGCTCGAGAACCAGGACGCAGTCGTTGCTCTGCACGACGGCAACCCCATCTACGTCGAGCTCCCAGCTTCTGTCGTGCTCGAGGTCACCTACACTGAGCCTGGCCTTCAGGGCGACCGCTCGACCGGTGGCACCAAGCCAGCGACCCTCGAGACCGGCAAGCAGATTCAGGTTCCGCTGTTCCTCGAGACCGGCACCCGCGTCAAGGTCGACACCCGCACCGGTGACTACCTCGGCCGAATCACCGACTAATTGAGCGCGCGTACCAAGGCGCGTAAGCGCGCCATCGATGCGATTTATGCGGCAGACCTGCGCAAGGTGTCGCCCGTGCAGCTGCTCGACGAGGTTGCCGAGCTGGTCGCGGACCGCCAGAACCAGGGCGAGATCTTCGGCTACGCACGAGACATCGTTGAGGGAGTCGTTGCGAACCACGGCGAGATCGACGACCTGCTCGAGACCTACTCGCAAGGCTGGGCTATCGACCGCATGCCACACGTCGACCGTGCCATATTGCGCGTCGGCGCCTGGGAGATTGTCTTCAACGACGAAGTGCCTGATGTAGTTGCAATCTCAGAAGCCGTTGCAGCGGCCAAGGAACTGTCAACCGACGATTCCGGTGCGTTCATCAACGGCTTGCTCGGACGAATTTCGGCCACGCGCAAGGCGCAGTAGGCGCACCGCCTCTGCTAAAGTATTAGCAAGCAAATCCTTTAAAGACCGTCCAGAGAGGCGGAGAAGGAGAAAGCGTGTCTTCACGCATAGTTCTCGCAGGCCCCGACATCGATCGGGCCGTAACGCGCATCGCGCATGAGATCGTCGAGGCCAACCAGGGCACATCCGATCTCGTTCTTCTAGGAATTCCGACTCGTGGAGTGGTCCTAGCCGGACGCATCGCGGCTGCAATCGGCCGCAACTATGCCGACTTCGAGCCGGCCACTTCCGTCGGGCGTCTCGACATCACCATGTACCGAGACGATCTGTCCCAGCATCCCGCCAAAGAGGTCACAGCCTCGACGATGCCTGCCGTCGGTATCACAGGCAAGACACTCGCTCTGGTCGACGACGTGCTCTTCAGCGGTCGCACCATTCGTGCCGCTCTAGATGCTTTGAACGAGTACGGGCGCCCACGCGCTGTCAAACTCGCCGTGCTCGTCGATCGCGGACATCGTGAGCTGCCGATTCGGGCCGATTTCGTCGGCAAGAACTTGCCGACCTCGCGCGAGGAGCGCATTCGCGTTCAGTTGACCGAGAGCGACGACGACAACAAGGTGGTGATCGAGTCTTGAAGCACCTGATCTCTGCCGCGGACCTCTCGCTCGACGTGACCATTGCTCTTCTGGACACAACCGAAGAGATGTCTAACGTGAACGAGCGCGAAATCAAGAAGCTGCCAACCCTGCGAGGTCGGACCGTGGTCAATCTGTTTTTCGAGGATTCGACCCGCACCCGAATCAGCTTTGAACTAGCCGCTAAGCGACTGTCGGCCGACGTTATCGGGTTCACGGCCAAGGGATCCAGCGTTTCTAAGGGCGAGAGTCTGAAGGACACCGCTCAGACCCTCGAGGCCATGGGGGCAGACGCCGTCATCGTGCGCCACCACGCTAGCGGCGCGGCGCAAAATCTCGCTACGGCTGGCTGGATTTCGGCTCACGTCGTCAACGCTGGCGACGGCAAGCACGAGCACCCAACCCAGGCATTGCTCGATGCGTTCACGATTCGCAAGAGACTGCACGGAGCCGGTTCAACGGGCAAGAACTTGGCAGGCGTACGCGTCCTTATCGTTGGCGATGTACTGCACTCGCGCGTAGCGAGATCGAACCTGCACCTGTTGCGGACACTGGGCGCTCATGTGGCCGTGGCTGCTCCTGCGACGTTGCTACCTGCGACGCCAGACGCGCTGGTCGCCGAGCATTACTTCGACCTTGACGAAGCAATCGCGAAATTCAAGCCCGACGCTGTGATGATGCTGCGCGTGCAACTCGAACGTATGTCGGCGAGTTTCTTTCCTTCGGCTCAGGAGTACTCGGCTAATTGGGGCCTTACTAGGGAGCGTGCAGTAGCGCTGCCGGCAACGACGCTCATCATGCATCCCGGGCCGATGAACCGAGGTCTCGAGATCTCTTCGTACGCTGCGGATGCTCCACAGTCAACCGTTCTAGACCAGGTAAGAAACGGCATTTCGGTGCGAATGTCGACCCTGTATCACCTCATGGCAGGAGACCAGCAATGAGCTTTGACCTAGTTTTCAAGAATGCGACATTGGCGAATGGGTCGACTATCGACATCGGTATAGCGGGCGATCGCATTGCTGCGATGGGGGCTGACCTTTCTGGCACACAGGCTATCGACGCAAGCGGACTAATTGCGCTTCCCGGCTTCGTTGACCTTCACACCCACCTTCGCGAACCGGGCTTCGAGGCCAGCGAAACGGTGCTGACCGGCAGTCGAGCAGCAGCCAAGGGTGGCTACACGGCTGTTCATCCCATGGCGAACACCTCGCCAGTCGCAGACAATGCTGGCGTGGTTGAGCAGGTCTTTGGCCTAGGTGTTGAGGCTGGCTACGTAGACGTATTTCCGATCGGCGCAGTAACCAAGGGGCTAGAAGGCAAGCAGCTTGCCGAGTTGGGTGCGATGGCAGATTCACGCGCTCAGGTTCGCGTCTTCAGTGACGACGGCAAGTGTGTTAGCGACCCGCTACTGATGCGCCGAGCTCTCGAGTACGTGAAGAATTTCGGGGGAGTGATCGCTCAGCACGCTCAAGACCCGCGACTCACGGAGGGCGCCCAAATGAACGAGGGTGTGGTCTCGGCTCAACTTGGGCTAACTGGCTGGCCTGGCGTAGCCGAGGAGTCGATCATCGCAAGAGACGTGATGCTCGCCGAAACATTGGGCTCGCGTATCCACATCTGTCACCTGTCGACGGCTAGGTCGGTCGAAATCGTGCGTTGGGCTAAGCGACGTGGAGTGCAGGTAACCGCCGAAGTAACTCCTCACCATTTGCTACTTACCGATGAACTCGTGCGCACATATGACCCCGTCTATAAGGTCAACCCGCCACTCCGCACGCAGGACGATGTGGCCGCGCTGCGCGCGGCACTCGTGGACGGAACGATCGACATTATCGCGACCGATCACGCACCGCATCCGGCAGAAGCCAAGGAGTGCGAATGGGACAGCGCGGCTTTCGGCATGGTCGGTCTCGAGACGGCGGCTTCGGTGGCGCAGCTCGTTCTAATCGAGTCTGGAGAATCGGACTGGACGCGACTGGCCGAGGTCATGTCGATCAACGCGGCAAAGATCGCTGGCGACATAGATCACGGAAACGAACTGGCGGTTGGCACACTAGCAAACCTCGCCTTTATCGATCCAGCGGTGAAGCGTGAGATTGTTCGCGCAACCGAATCCAAGAGCGAGAACAATCCATACGCCGGTCTGACACTGCCCGGTCGCGTCATGCACACGGTCTATCGCGGAACTCTTACGGTGCAAAACGGCACGATTCGAGAGCGTCTCTAATGTCAGACAAGATCCTCGAACTGACGACAGTTGCCGTTGTTGTTTTAGTGGCACTGGCGTACTTAGCCGTGCGAGCTTGGCGCGGACGCGTGATCGCACACGACAAGCTGATCGGGGATCTTCCTGACGCGTTCAACCTTGGCCAGGCAGATTCATTCGATGGTTTCTATGTGGCCACAACCCTCGCCGACAAACCACTCGAGCGACTAATTGGGGCTGGACTAGCCCATCGCGGTCGAGCATCGGTTCGAGTCTCGGCAGCCGGAATCGTCATCGACAGAACCGGCGAGGCGAGCATTTTTATCCCACGCGCGCAGATCCTGGCGGTTTCTGCGCAGTCTGCCGTAATCGATCGCGCCGTCGAGGCAAACGGGCTTACCGCTTTGCGATGGAGCAATAACGGCAACGAATTCGAGACTTTCTTGCGAATGACATCGGCAGATGCACGCCGAGCAATCGCAAGCGAATTCTCAAAACAAAGCAGCAAGGAGCGGCGCTAAAAATGCAAAAAGCACTACTAGTCCTAGAGGATGGCAAGACGTTCGTCGGCCGCCCATACGGCATCGAGGGCCAGACCCTGGGTGAGCTCGTCTTTGCAACCGGAATGACCGGTTACCAGGAGACACTGACCGATCCATCGTACGCCGGGCAGATCGTTGTGCAGACAGCCCCGCACATTGGCAACACGGGCGTCAACGCCCGCGACGAGGAATCGAGCAAGGTTTGGGTCGCAGGGTACGTTGTGCGCGATCCGTCCCGAATTGTCTCTAACTTCCGCAGTGAAAACAGCCTGGATGACGAGCTGGAAAAGTACGGCATCGTCGGCATCTCGGGCCTCGACACTCGTGCCCTAACCCGTCACCTACGTGACGCCGGAGCCATGCGTGCTGGCATCTTTTCGGGTGAAGCGGCTAACCGTTCTGTTGAGCAGTTGCTCGAAACAGTACGCGGCGCCTCGCGTATGCAGGGACTTTCGCTGAGCGATGTCGTGACCACGCCTGAACCATACACGGCGCCGGCCGAAGGCGAGCGCGTGGGCAAGGTAGCAATCGTCGACCTTGGCATAAAGCGATCGACCATCGAGCAGATGGTTGCCCGCGGACTCGAGGTCCAGGTGTTCCCTGCAAAGGTAGATGCTGCGACCCTGATTGCTAGTCAGCCAGACGCAGTGTTCTACTCGAACGGGCCTGGCGACCCCGAGGCGGCGGCCGGTCAGGTTGCAGTGCTACGTGAGATTCTTGGTCGGCGCATACCGTTCTTCGGTATCTGCTTCGGAAATCAGCTACTCGGCCGAGCGCTAGGTTTTGAAACCTACAAGCTGCCATTCGGACATCGCGGCATCAACCAGCCGGTGCTTGATCGCAAGACTGGCCGCGTAGAAGTAACTGCACACAACCACGGTTTCGCCGTAAAGATTGACGCTCGCGATGCCGTCGAGAGCCCTGCCGGTTTTGGCAAGGTCACGGTTAGCCATGTTTCGCTCAACGACGACTGTGTCGAGGGGCTCGAGTGCCTCGATATCCCTGCCTTCTCTGTGCAGTACCACCCCGAGGCCGCAGCCGGTCCGCACGACAGCAACTATCTCTTCGACCGACTAGTCGACATGATCAACGCCAACAAGAAGGTCTCATAATGCCAAAGCGTCAAGACATCAACTCAGTACTCGTCATCGGTTCTGGACCAATCGTCATCGGCCAGGCTTGCGAATTTGACTACTCGGGAACGCAGGCCTGCCGCGTGCTGCGAGACGAGGGTATTCGCGTGATCCTGGTCAACTCGAACCCGGCAACCATCATGACCGACCCGGATTTCGCCGACGCTACCTACGTCGAGCCAATCACGCCAGAGGTAATCGAGAGCATCATCCTGAAGGAGAAACCGGACGCGATTCTGCCAACCTTGGGTGGCCAGACGGCTCTCAACGCTGCGATGGCGCTTCACGAGCGCGGTCTGCTTGAGAAGTATGGCGTTGAGCTCATCGGCGCAAAGGTAGACGCAATCAAGAAGGGTGAAGATCGCCAGATCTTTAAGCAACTCGTTCTTGACGCAGGCGCGGATGTCGCCAAGTCGGTAATCTGTGGCACATTAGACGAGGCCCTAGCTGCCGTCATCGACCTAAAGTACCCGGTGATGGTGCAGCCTTCGTTCACCATGGGCGGTCTCGGCTCCGGTTTTGCCTACGACGAGGAGGAGCTTCGCCGCATCGTGGGTTCCGGCCTTCAGGCTAGTCCGGTCACGCAGGTTCTGCTTTCCGAATCGATCCTCGGTTGGAAAGAATACGAGCTTGAACTCATGCGTGACAAGAACGACAACTGCGTCGTCGTTTGTTCAATCGAGAACGTCGACCCAGTTGGCGTGCACACGGGTGACTCGATCACGGTTGCTCCCGCACTGACCCTCACCGATCGCGAATACCAGAACCTTCGCGACATAAGCATCGATATCATCCGCGCGGTAGGCGTCGACACCGGGGGTTGCAACATCCAATTCGCGGTAAATCCTGAGAACGGCCGCGTGGTCGTAATCGAAATGAATCCGCGTGTCTCGCGATCGTCGGCCTTGGCCTCTAAGGCAACCGGCTTCCCGATTGCAAAGATCGCCGCGAAGCTAGCGGTTGGTTACACGCTCGACGAGATCCCAAACGACATCACGCGCGTCACGCCGGCATCGTTCGAGCCAACCCTCGACTACGTCGTGGTGAAGGTGCCTCGCTTTGCGTTTGAGAAGTTCCCAGCGGCAGATCCAACGCTGACTACGACCATGAAGTCCGTCGGCGAGGCGATGGCCATCGGCCGAAACTACAGCCAGGCCCTGCAGAAGGCCCTGCGAAGCCTCGAGCGTCGCGGATCGTCGTTCCACTGGGGCGAAATTCCGGCCAGCAAGGAAGAACTCCTCGAGCAGATCAAGACTCCAACGGATGGCCGCATCGTGCTGGTGCAGCAAGCGCTGCGCGCCGGCGCTAGCCTCGCCGACATCTTCGCCAGCACCAAGATCGATCCTTGGTTCGTTGACCAGATCATCCTGATCAACGAGGTTGCGGAGCAGGTTCGCACGGCGGCGACGCTAGATGTTGATTTGATCAAGTGGGCCAAAGAGCACGGCTTTAGCGATGCTCAGTTGGCGCAGCTGCGTGGACTTGACGAAGCTCAGGTGCGTGCGATCCGTCACGAACATGGACTACGTCCGGTCTTCAAGACGGTCGACACGTGCGCCGGCGAGTTTCCAGCCGAGACCCCGTACCACTACAGCACCTACGAGCAGGAGACTGAGGTCACCCCGAGCGACCGCAAGAAGGTCGTCATTCTCGGTTCCGGCCCGAACCGCATCGGTCAGGGTGTCGAGTTCGATTACTCGTGCGTGCACGCGTCGTTCGCTCTTTCGGACGCCGGATACGAGACGATCATGATCAACTGCAACCCTGAGACCGTGTCCACCGACTACGACACCAGCGATCGCCTCTACTTCGAGCCGCTGACGCTCGAGGACGTGCTCGAGGTAATTCACGCTGAGCAGGCCTCAGGTGAGCTGGTTGGCGTCGTTGTTCAGCTCGGCGGCCAGACTGCTCTTGGGTTGGCCAAGGGGCTTAAGCAGGCAGGTATCCCTATTCTCGGCACCACGCCTGAGGCAATCGACCTCGCCGAAGAACGTGGACTATTCGCCAAGATCCTCGACGAGGCGGCTCTCATGTCGCCCGCGAATGGCACGGCCATGAATCTCGCTGACGCAGAGGCGGTAGCTGACCGAATTGGTTACCCGGTTTTGGTTCGCCCAAGCTACGTTCTCGGCGGACGCGGCATGGAGATCGTGTACGACATCGCCAGCATGCGCGACTATTTCGTTCGCATCGCGGATCAGGGCATCGTTGGCCCGGGGCACCCTCTGCTCGTTGACCGCTTCCTGGACTCGGCGATCGAGATCGACATCGACGCGCTCTACGACGGTGAAGAACTCTACGTAGGCGGCGTCATGGAGCACATCGAGGAAGCGGGCATTCACTCGGGCGACTCGAGCTGCACCCTGCCACCGGTTACCATGTCGCAGTCGCAGATCGACCGCGTTCGCGATGCGACCTTGGCAATCGCCAAGGGCGTCGGCGTCCGGGGCTTGCTCAACGTTCAGTTCGCGCTTTCGAGCGATGTTCTCTACGTGCTTGAGGCGAACCCCCGTGCATCGCGCACGGTTCCATTCGTCTCGAAGGCCCTAGGCATCACTCTGGCTAAGGCGGCCTCGCTCGTTATGGTTGGTCGATCGATTTCCGAACTGATTGCCGAGGGGCACCTACCGGAGCGCGATGGCACTTATATTCCTGCCGGTGCGCCGATCGCAGTGAAGGAGGCCGTGCTACCTTTCAAGCGTTTCGCAACCAAGGACGGCCGCTTCGTCGACTCGCTACTCGGACCAGAAATGCGCTCCACCGGCGAGGTCATGGGCATAGACGTGGACTTCCCGCGTGCTTTCGCCAAGAGCCAGTCGGCCGCCGGATCGGCGTTGCCAACCTCGGGTACGGTTTTCGTATCGGTTGCCGACCGCGACAAGCCTCAGGTGGTGCTCCCGGTTAGACGCCTCCAGCAGCTGGGTTACCGCGTGCTCGCCACCGATGGAACGGCCGCGATTCTCAAACGCCACGGCATTGAGGTCTCGGTGGTTCGCAAGCACAGCGATGACAACGCCGCCGACGGTCCGACGATCGTTGATCTGATAACAGCGGGTGAGGTCGATGTCGTAGTGAACACTCCTGCCGGTTCCAGCGCACGCAAGGACGGCTACGAGATCCGTGCCGCAACCACCGCGGCCGACAAGGCTATCTTCACGACCATCGCACAGTTAAGCGCAGCCATTGGATCGTTCGAGACCGTCATCAACGAACCGTTCAAGGTCAAGTCACTCCAGGAGCACGCACGAGACAGGGCCGCAGCTCTTGGCGCCTAGTTTCGGCGCGCGCCTAGAGAACGCCTTCGCCTCTCGCGGCCACTTGTGCGTGGGCATCGACCCGCATGCCGCGCTCCTAGCAGACTGGGGCTTAGACGATAATGTTGCCGGACTGCGCGCCTTCGGCTTAGGCGTACTCGAGGCCGCCGTGGGCCGCGTCGGAATTATCAAGCCTCAGGTATCGTTCTTCGAACGCCACGGGTCGGCTGGGTTTGCTGTGCTTGAGGAGATTGCTCGCGAGGCAGCGAAAACCGATTTGCTGGTGGTCATGGACGCCAAGCGCGGTGACATCGGAACCACCATGGACGGCTATTTCGATGCCTGGCTCGCACAGGATGCCCCGTTTATATGCGACGCACTGACTGTCTCGCCATACCTCGGCTTCGATTCACTGGCTGGCGTAATGTCGCAGTGCCAGGACCTGGGCAAGGGTTTGTTCGTGCTAGCGGCGACCTCGAATCCGGAGGGAAAGTCGCTGCAGACTGCCAAGACCCCAAACGGCCCACTGGCCTCCGACATCTGGCAGCGCCTGGCTCGCGTGAACAGCGTCACTGGCACTGCGCCCGGAGCGCTCGGAAGCTTCGGTGCAGTTGTCGGCGCAACTCTTGATCTGCGCGCCTTCGGGATTGATTTCGGGGGAGCAGCCCAGGCCACGCCGATTCTTGCACCGGGATTCGGCGCACAGGGAGCCGAATTGTCTGATGCGGGCACTTTATTTGCGGGCGCGCAACGTCAGCTCGTGGCTAGCGTCTCGCGGAGCGTTTTGTCGGCTGGTCCTAACGGAATCGCGGTAGCCATCGAGCGATCAGCCAAGGAACTCGCGCACGCGCTGGACGAGTAGGGCAGTATCTAAACATGACTAATCGTCTGACCGTTATTGCTGGGCCGACCGCCGTAGGCAAGGGCACCGTCGTCGCGCACATTCTGGCCAACAACCCACAGGTTCACCTAAGTGTCAGCGCAACTACGCGCGCGCCTCGCCCTGGCGAGCGAGATGGCGTTGACTACTACTTCTGGTCACACGAGCAATTCGATGCCGCCATCGCGGCAGGGGAGATGCTCGAGTACGCGGTCGTGCACGGCGTAAACAAATACGGCACGCCTAAGCGGCCAGTAGTCCAGGCCGTCGAGGCCGGACAGTTGGTCTTACTCGAAATCGATCTTCAAGGTGCTCGACAGGTTAAATCGGCTATGCCGGAGGCCCGTCTCATCTTCATTGCTCCACCGAGCTGGGACGAACTCGTTCGTCGATTGACTTCACGAGGAACTGAATCTCCGGCAGAGCAGGAACGCCGACTCGAGACAGCGAAAATCGAGCTGGCAGCGCAGAGTGAATTCGATCATGTGGTTGTGAACGATGAGGTGGCTAGATGTGCCGCCGAGGTCGTAAACTTGATGCAGTCCTAGTTCGCGAGTGCGAACCCGATATTTGAGGAAATCATGTCAGCAGAAAAGCTTGAAGGTATTGTTTCGCCATCGATCGACCGTCTCCTTGAGAAGGTCGACTCGAAGTACGAGCTAGTCATGTTCGCCTCGAAGCGCGCCCGCCAGATCAACGAGTACTACTCGGCTCTGCACGAAGGTTCGCTGTTCAACAACGTAGGACCGCTCGTCGACAGCACCGTAGACGAGAAGGCTCTCACCATCGCTCTCAAGGAAATCCACCAGGACAAGCTTGAGAAGAAGGCCGCAGAGCTGGCCTAATCTGGGCCATCCCGACTAGGGAATCCCTATGGCAAACGTCGTCCTTGGCATAACTGGCGGCATTGCCGCATACAAGGCAACCGCCGTCATTCGCCTCTTGACCGAGGCCGGCCATGACGTGCGCGTGATCCCAACCGCAAACGCGCTCCGTTTCATTGGTGCAACCACCCTTGAGGCTCTCTCGCACAACAGCGTGGACCCTGATCTCTACAAAGATGTTGCCGACGTAAAGCATGTCGAACTCGGCCAGACGGCAGACCTCGTTATCGTCGCGCCCGCAACGGCGGCCTTTCTGGCTCGATACGCTAACGGTCTAGCCGACGATTTGCTGCTTAACACCCTGCTGGCCACGAAGGCGCCGGTTCTCGTGGCCCCGGCAATGCATACCGAAATGTGGCAGCACACCACGACGATTCGCAACGTATCAGCACTTCGCGGAGACGGCGTCTTCGTTCTGGAACCGGCTATCGGTCGACTTACCGGTGCGGACTCAGGGCAGGGCCGCCTTCCCGAACCCGAGGTTATCGTCGAATCGGCCCTGAGAATGCTTGCGCCTCAAGACCTTGAGGGTAAACGTGTATTGGTGACGGCCGGAGGCACCCGCGAGCCAATCGACCCGGCAAGATTCATCGGCAACTACTCATCGGGCCGTCAGGGCGTCGAGTTAGCTCGCGCCGCAGCCCGCAGGGGAGCGACCGTAACGCTAATTGCGGCCAATCTTGCAGACGGTCAAGCCGCCGCGTCCATCCCTGGGGTCCACCTGATTGCGGCCTCCACGGCCGCCTCCATGAGGGGCGCTCTGGAAGAGTGCCGCACTTTTGCCGACGTGCTGATTTACGCCGCCGCTGTCGCCGACTATCGCGTAGCAACCCCAACGGCAGCAAAGCTGAAGAAAACCGATCTGGGCGAAACCATGCATCTCGACCTCGTGCAGAACCCAGACCTGCTGGCAGAGGCATGCAATGACCGACGCGAGAGTCAAGTGATAGTTGGTTTTGCGGCCGAGACCGCCACTGGCATGCAGCTCCTAAACTTGGCGACCGAAAAACTGCGTCGTAAGGGCTGCGACCTCATGGTCGCGAATGACGTGTCCGCTGGAGCTGTTTTTGGCTCGGACGACACGTCAATCATGGTTCTTGACCAATCAGGCATCGTGGCAGAGTCGACTGGATCCAAAGCGGCAGCAGCCAACGTTGTGCTGGATGCTGTTATCGCGCGCCTTTAACCCAGCTAGCGGCCTCGAGGGCCCATTCCGGCGCGTCACACGACGTCACCGTCCTAAGGCGCCGACTTCAATGTCCAACGGCTCGATATACTTGAGGAATCATGACAAATCTTCGCCTCTTCACCTCCGAGTCTGTAACCGAGGGTCACCCAGACAAGGTCTGCGACCAAATCAGTGACACCATCTTGGATGCCATGCTCGAACAGGACCCGAACTCACGTGTCGCCGTCGAAACTATGGTTACGACCGGCCTCGTGCACCTTGCTGGCGAAGTGACCACCGAGGGCTACGTCGAGATTCCCCAACTGGTGCGTCAGAAGATTAGTGAGATTGGCTACAACAGCAGCGACGTAGGTTTCGACGGAGCCAGCTGCGGTGTCTCGGTTTCGATTGGCCAGCAGAGCAGCGACATCGCGGCAGGTGTTGACGCCGGGTACGAAACACGTGAGTTGAGCTCGAATGACCGATACGACGCACAGGGTGCCGGCGATCAGGGCATCATGTTCGGTTATGCAACGAATGAGACGCCGAATCTCATGCCGCTCGCCATCAACACGGCTCACCGTCTCGCTGAGCGCCTCGCTCAGGCGCGTAAGTCCGGCGAACTCGAGTTCCTACGCCCCGATGGCAAGACGCAGGTGACCATCGGTTACGAGGGCACTAAGCCACGCACAATCGACACCGTCGTGCTCTCGACGCAGCACAACCCTGGCGTCTCGCAGGAGGAGCTGATTGCGCGTGTTCGCGATGCGGTCATCACTCCGGTAATTGAGGCGACCGGCCTCGACGTGTCGACCACAAAACTATTGATCAACCCAACCGGAATCTTCGTTCAGGGCGGACCAAAGGCCGATGCAGGCCTAACCGGTCGAAAGATCATCATCGACACTTACGGAGGCGCATCACGCCACGGCGGAGGCGCATTCAGTGGCAAGGACCCATCGAAGGTAGACCGTTCGGCTGCCTACGCAATGCGTTGGGTGGCAAAGAACGTGGTGGCAGCGGGGCTAGCTGCAAGAGCCGAGGTGCAGGTGGCTTACGCCATTGGTGTAGCGCGTCCGGTTGGTCTTTACGTTGAAACATTCGGTACCGCCACGATTGACGAGGCGCACATAGCCAAGGCCATTGGCAAGGTGTTCGACCTCCGTCCTCGCGCAATCATCGAGGAGCTCGATCTGCTCCGCCCGATCTACGCGCAAACGGCAGCGTATGGACACTTCGGTCGCGAACTTCCCGACTTCACGTGGGAATCGACCGATCGTGCAGCCGCGCTGCTAGAGGCCGCCAGCAACGCAGCTCGCGGTGCCTAACGCGGTTCCAATGTTTGCCCGGGTCGTAGTCGACTCGAGTTTGCCGCAGCTGGATAGGGAATTTGAGTACCGAGTTCCTGATGCACTCGTTCAGAGCGTCCAGGTCGGCTCGCTGGTCACGGTTCCTTTTGGCAAGGGAAAACAGCGTCTTTCCGGCTACGTTGTGGGGGTTAGCTCTGAGCAAGACTTTGCCGGGCAGCTCGGCGAATTGATCGAAGTTCAGTCGCAGCACGGAATCCTCGACCCAGCCATTTATGCGCTCTGCAAGACTCTTGCCCAACGCAACGCCTGCTCGGTGTCCGATCTATTAAAGTTGGCGCTACCCACTAGGGCAGCAACGGTAGACAAGGTGGCAGGTCCGAGCCTAGGAGCCTCAACTTTTAGGGGTTCAAGCGGATGGCGACGATCAATCCTCGCCGATCCCAGCTACACGAGCACCCAATCTGGCCCGGCCTTGGCCGCAGCGGCCGCATCTGACGCCCTTTCAAAAGGTGCGAGCATGTTGATTCTCGTGCCAGATTTGCGCAGTCAGGCGAGCTTCTCTGAGGCACTGTCGGCGGCGAATGTGGAACATACTGTGTACGCGCCGGCCTCGGCTCGTGTGGGGCGATACAAACAGTTTTGCTCCGCATCGCGCGCACAATCGCAGGTAATTCTTGGCAATCGCTCTGCGGCATACTTGCCGATGCATAACCTAGAGACGGTCTTCCTCTGGGACGATGGCGATTCGAGCTATCTCGAGCCGACAGCGCCGTACGTATCGACACGCGAGGTGATCCTTGCGCGACAGCAGTTGGAGGGGTTCAACCTCGCCTTCGTCGGCAACGCGGTCTCCACCGAGTCACAAAGGCTCTGCGAGGTGGGCTATTTCGAGGCTTTCGATTCGGTTGCTCACAAGCCTCGCCTGGCATGGAGCGAGGACGTGGCCCGCATCGACAGTCTGGCCTGGCGTGCCATTCGTGAAGCTCTGGCAGCGAAACAGCCCGTGCTGGTGCAAGTGGCCGCTCGCGGCGGCTCCGTCTCGGTTTACTGCAAAAACTGCAAGGAGCGAATGCAATGCCGCAGTTGCCACGGTCCTATCTGGATCGACGAACAAAACCGACCGTCGTGCCGCTGGTGCAACGCAATTAACCTCGGTATTGCGTGCCATGCTTGCGGGAACACGGCATTGGTCAGTGGCCGCGCAGGCTCGACAAGGACGGCTACCGAACTCGGAAAGGCATTCCCCGGCGTCAAGTTAGTTGAGTCGACAGGAGCCAGCTCGACCTATTCGATTAAGCCCGGTCCGCAGATCGTAGTTGCCACACCCGGGGCCGAACCCACCGTTGCTGGCGGGTACGGAGCCGTCATCCTGCTTGATGCGTCGAACCTGCTCACGCGCGACAGCCTACGTGCCCGAGAAGAGGCGGTGCGACTCTGGGCAAACGCGCTCGCGCTGCTAGCGCCGGACGGTCGGGCAACGCTATCGGGAGTGCAGGGAGCGACAGCTCAGGCGCTAAGCCTCTGGAACATTCGCGACCTGATGGCTGCCGAGTTGGCCGAACGAAGGGTTCACGGCTTCCCGCCAGCCGTGCGACTGGCCTCGGTGATTTCTACTCCAGATCTGCTGCAACAGGTCGCCAACGAACTTACTCCGCTAACAGGTGTCGAGCTCTTGGGTCCGATCCCGATTCGCGACGATCGCCAGCGCGTTGTCAGCGAGTCTCGCCTGCTGATTCGCTACCAGTATGCCGTCGGGGTCGATCTAGCCTTGCGCCTGAAGACGTTGCAACTGGACCTGGCAGCAACCAATCGCGCGCTCGTGGGCAAGTCTGGTCGCGCAATGCGCCCGCTTCGCGTGCGAATGGAAGAAGTCGAAGTAATCTAGTGGGCGAAAGGCGGTCCGCTTGAAGATCCTGTTCGCTGGCACGCCAGAGGTAGCTGCATCAACCCTCAAAACTCTCGCTACCGATTCTCGTTTTGGGAACCTCGAGATCGTTGGTGTCCTCACTCGTGAAGACGCACCTCAGGGGCGCAAACGCATCCTGACACCTAGCCCGGTTGCCTTGGTGGCGACAGCTCTAGGGTTGCGAGTCATCAAGGCCAACCGCCTGGACGAGCCCACCCTTGCAGCAATCGGCGAGACCGGCGCAGAGCTCGGCGTGGTCATCGCTTACGGGGTTCTCCTCAAGTCCGACGCGCTCTCTGCGCTTCCTCGCGGTTGGTTCAATTTGCACTTCTCCGTTCTGCCACGTTGGCGGGGAGCCGCGCCGGTGCAACGAGCGATTATGGCGGGGGATCGCACGACCGGTGTCACCCTGTTCAAGCTGGACGCGGGTATGGATACCGGCCCGGTCGTAGGAATGCTCGAGACAGAGATTCAACCCGACGAGACTTCGGGGGAGCTACTAAATCGCTGCCGAATACTTGGTGAGAGCCTTTTGGCGGAGGCGTTGCCGGCATTGGAATCGGGCATCGCCAAGTTGTCAGCGCAGGACAACATTGGTGCGACACTTGCTCCGAAACTCTCTCGGCATGAGGCTCGTTTGCAAGCAAGCATGTCGGCTCTTGAAGCCGACTGCCTCGTCCGTGGAACCAATCCCGAACCGGTTGCTTGGTGCGAGCTCGGCGACACGCAATTGCGCGTGCTTCGTACACGCCCGCTGAGCACCCAAGCAGGCACCGCTCTAGCAATCGGCACGATTGACCTCGTGGGCGAACGAGTCGCACTCGGGCTAGCCGGTGGCATGCTGGAACTGCTTGAGGTTCAGCCAGCCGGTAAAACCGCAATGGCCGCAATCGATTGGGCTCGTGGCGCAAAACTACCTCTCACGATCGAAAGCAAGTGATGGCCGAACGCATATCCGCCCGACGATTGGCCTTTGAGGTCCTGGCAGACGTCGAGTTCGACGACGCATACGCAAATCTAGTGATGCCGAAACGGCTCGCGGCGGCCAGGCTAGAAGCACGCGACGCAGGGTTCGCGCAGGAGCTGGCCTTTGGCACACTGCGTTGGCAACTTTTTTACGACGAGGTAATCGAGTTCGCAGCCGCCCGCAGCCTCGAGGAGGTAGACCCGACTGCTCTGCTCGTATTGCGACTTGGCGCGCACCAACTTCTCGAGTTAGAAACTCCACCACACGCTGCCATTGCCGAGACCGTCGATCTCGCTAAGGAAGTCCTGCCGGCCCGTTTAACGGGTTTTACAAATGCGGTACTGCGGCGTATCTCTGAGCGAACCCGCAACGACTGGATGCAGCGCGTTCTTGCCGGACTCGAAGACGAGAACGATCGACTCGCAGTTCAGTACTCGCACCCCGTCTGGGTGGTGCGTGCTTTGCGTCAGGCGCTCAAGTTGGATGCTCGTGAAGCGACACTTGCGCAGCTACTTGCCGCCGACAATAAACCACCGAAAGTGAGTATCGCAGCCCTTCCCGGCACTGACGCGGCATCGCTTCTTACCGATCTGCCGGGCGTGACGCCGGGCGGCGCTAGCCCCATAGGTTTCGAACTAGCCGGTGGTGACCCGGCGCTGCTCGAGGCGATACAGCAAGGATCTGCGCGTGTTCAGGACCAGGGCTCGCAACTCGCCGCCCTGGCGCTAACGCGCGCCGACCTCTCCGGTGACACGGGGGGAGCGGCTCCTGCGAAGGGCGAGCTCTGGGCAGATTTCTGCGCCGGTCCAGGCGGCAAGGCCGCACTTATGGCAGCAGAGGCCGACCTAGTCGACGCCAACCTGCTGTGCAACGAAGTCACGCCACACCGAGTCGAACTGGTTCGAAAAGCACTGGCGGGACTCCCGACAGGTCACGTCGAAGTTAGACAGGGCGACGGACGTGCACTCGGCGCACAGGCGCCCGGCCGTTTCGACCGCATCCTGTTAGATGCGCCTTGTACGGGTCTCGGCGCTCTGCGGCGCCGACCCGAGGCACGCTGGCGCAAGTCGCCGCGCGACCTAGACGAGCTGGTTGTACTACAACGGGAACTATTCGAATCGGCGACGGCATCCCTGAGAGTGGGTGGGCTCTTGGCATACGTGACTTGTTCACCTCACCCCGCAGAAACGACCGCCCAGGTCGATTGGGCGCTCAAGAAGTTTGATGAACTCGAGTTGGTCGATGCATCCGCGGTTTTGCATGCAATCACCTCCGACTTGCAACTCACCGAGGGTCGCAAGACAGTTCAGTTATGGCCGCACATTCACGGCACCGACGCGATGTTTGTGGCACTCTTCAAGAAGAAAGAAACCAAGCGAAAGGCCAAGGCGTGACAGTCAGGATCAACCCGAGCATTCTTTCAGCCGACTTTGCCAACTTCGAGAGCGAATTCGACACAATTGCTAGCGCCGACCTAGTTCACGTCGACGTGATGGACAACCACTTCGTGCCGAACCTAACGTTCGGCCTCCCGATGGTTCAACGTATGCAGCAGATCTCGGCAAGGCCACTAGACGTGCACCTCATGATCTCCGACGTGGACCGTTGGGCAATCGGCTATGCCGAAGCTGGCGCCTACAGCGTTACATTCCATGCTGAGGCATCAGAAGATGTTGTTGCCACCGCCAGACGCCTGCGCGCAGCGGGCGCCCGCGCCGGAGTTGCTATCAAGCCCGGCACCGATGTGGAACAATACCTCGACGTGTTGAGCGAGTTCGACCAGCTTCTGGTCATGACAGTTGAACCGGGTTTCGGCGGTCAAAAGTTGATCGATTCGACACTGGACAAGGTATCGAAGGCGCGCCGCCGCATCGATCAGGAGCGTCTGGATGTCTGGCTGCAGGTTGACGGGGGCATCGACGAATTCAACATCGAGCAGGTTGCCCGGTACGGCGCAGACACGTTCGTCGCCGGTAGCGCGGTATTCAAAAACCCGAATCGAGCCGAGCAGATACAAGCGTTACGTTCCGCGGCAGAGCGCGGTCACGGCCATTTCCACTAGGCGGTAACCTAGTACGCATGAAATCCTTCGAGGCACTACTGGCAGAAATTGCAGAGAAGGCCGCGCTGCGCCCAGCAAATTCCGAGACTGTCAAGTGGCTCGATGCCGGCGTGCACACCATCGGCAAGAAGATCGTCGAAGAGGCCGCAGAGGTCTGGATGGCTGCCGAGTACGAGGGCAATGAGCGCACCGCCGAAGAGATTTCGCAGTTGATTTACCATCTCCAGGTTTTGATGACAGCCAAGGGCATTTCGCTCGCCGACCTAGAGAAGAACTTCTGATCCATGCTTAGAGTTGCAGTCCCGAACAAGGGAATTCTGTCTGACACAGCCATCCTTATGCTCAAAGAAGCCGGCTACGCGGTCCGTCGCGACCCGAAGGACTTACACGTCGTCGACGAAACCAACGGAATCGAATTCTTCTATCTTCGACCCCGCGACATCGCAACCTACGTTGGACGCGGCTCACTCGATGTCGGTCTAACCGGTCTAGACCTGCTGCTGGATTCGCGCTCTGCCGCGCTTAGCGTGGCGGACCTGGGTTTTGGCGGCTCGACCTTCCGTTTTGCTGGCCCTACAGGCCGCTTCAGCAGCCTTGCTGAGCTCGAGGGCAAGCGCGTTGCCACGGCCTACCCGCACTTGGTCGAGGACTTTCTGGCCCGCGAAGGCGTCAGCGTTGACCTAGTTCCGCTAGATGGGGCTGTCGAAGTAGCGGTTCGCCTCGGTGTCGCCGACGCAGTGGCAGACGTCGTTTCGACGGGTAACACCCTCCGCCAGGCCGGACTCGAGATCTTCGGCCCGGTCTTGCTGGTTAGCAGCGCTCAGTTGATCGTGGCTCCCGGCCGGGCCTCGGAGCACACGCAACTGCTGCGTCGCCTCCAGGGCGTTCAGGTCGCCCGCGAGTATGTCATCCTCGACTATGACTGCCCAGCTGCGATCGTTGAGCAAGCGACGCGAATCACGCCAGGCATCGAATCACCAACGATCTCACCGCTACAGGACCCGGAGTGGGTTGCAGTACGTGCGCTGGTGAAGTCAAATGACATCAATGCCAAGATGGATGAGCTCTACGAGCTCGGCGCTCGCGCCCTTCTCGTGAGTGCACTGCACGCAGCGAGGATCTAGTGTCGCTCGCGGTTCGCGTGATTCCCTGCCTCGACGTCGCAGACGGCCGAGTAGTCAAGGGCGTCAACTTTTTGAATCTGCGCGACGCCGGCGACCCCATCGAACTCTCCGCGCGCTATTACGCCGATGGAGCTGACGAGCTCACCTTTCTAGACGTGCGCGCCACCGTTGACAACCGCTCGACAATGTACGACCTAGTCACCAAGACTGCCGAACAGGTGTTCATACCGCTCACTGTCGGCGGAGGCATTCGCGAAGTCGATGATGTGGCCCGCTTACTCGGCGCGGGTGCCGACAAGGTTAGTGTCGGCAGTGCAGGCGTAGCCGACCCAGAGTTGCTTTCTCGAATCGCCAATCGATTCGGCAACCAGGTGCTCGTCATCTCGCTCGATCTGAAGCGCAGCGAGGCGCAGCCGTCGGGCTATGTGGTTACTACGCATGGCGGACGCACCGAAACCGCACTTGATGCGCTGGACTGGATTACGCGCTGCCAAGAACTCGGTGCAGGGGAGCTGCTCGTGAATTCCATCGATGCCGATGGCACGCGAGCGGGTTTTGACGTTCAGATGCTGCGCGACGTGCGGGCCATTGCGACAGTGCCGGTCATTGCTAGTGGAGGCGCCGGTTCGGCCGACGATTTTGCGCCCGCTGCCGCAGCGGGTGCGGACGCCATCTTGGCAGCGAGCATCTTTCACGAGGGCTCTGTGACCATTGGCCAGGCCAAGGCCTCTCTGCGTGCGGCCGGATTCGAGATGAGGTAGCACTTTGGCAATCGACACCACGGCGCTTGGCGCCATAAGGTACAACGATGCGGGTCTGGTTCCGGCTATCGTTCAGTCCGTCATCAGCAAGCGAGTCCTAATGATGGCTTGGATGAACAGCGCAACGCTTTCGGAGACCCTCGAGCTCGGCGAGGCGGTGTTTTGGTCGCGGTCTCGCAACGAACGTTGGCACAAGGGCTCAACGAGCGGCAACACTCAGCGCGTAATCTCGATTGAATCGGATTGCGACGGTGACACACTTCTCCTTCACGTGCTCGAAGCGGGGGCTGCTTGCCACAACGGCACTGAGAGTTGCTTTGATAGCGCAACCCTGTTCATCGCAAACGACGCCGACGAGGTCTTGCCGGCCGGTATTCGCGTCGATGAGGTCGATTCGTGAGCGTAACTTCGTACGAGGCGTTTTTGGCTCAGAGCAAGCGTGGCAACGTGATAGCAGTAGTGCAGGAGCTGTTTAGCGGCAGCGAGACGCCGCTATCTGTCTTCGAGAAGACGGCAGCAGGTCGCCCAGGCAGCTTCTTGCTCGAGTCAGCCGAGCATGGCGTCTGGGCGCGCTACAGCTTCGTCGGTGTGAACGTGCGCGGATTTCTCGCGCAGCGATCCGGCGAACCGGTTACCTGGCACAGCCCATCGGGCGCGGCACCCCTGCCGAACGGTGTTGCACTCAACACCTCAACGGCACTTGGCGCACTGCGCCAGTTGCAGTCAGCCTGGGTAAGCGATCACGCATTGGCGGAACTCCCACCGCTGGCCAATGGTCTTGTCGGGGTCATCGGTTGGGACGTAATTCGTGAGCTGGAGAACCTCCCGTCGCGCCCTGGCGCAGACTTCGACGCCCCGACGCTCGGCATGTCGCTCTTCGAAGACTTGGTCGTGCTCGATCACAAAACCAACAAGCTACTTCTGATCGCGAATGTTTTTATCGATGCGGGTTTCGATGCTGAAGCTTCTTACGCCGCCGCCATGGAGCGCCTTGAAAACATGCGTGAGGCCATCGCAAGACCGACTGAGGCATACCTAGCGGAGCTCAGTCTGAACACTCCGCTAACCTTCGAGCCCCGAATGACCGCGGCGGAATTCATGGCCAAGGTTGAGCAATCAAAAGAATACGTCCGCAAGGGCGACGTCTTCCAAGTGGTTCTTTCGCAGCGGTTCGACATGCAGGTTTCTGCTAGCCCGCTCGATGTCTATCGCGTACTGCGCACGCTCAACCCAAGCCCATACATGTACCTCCTAAACTTCACCGACGCCGATGGCGACTATGCAATCGTCGGAGCCTCACCGGAGAGCCTCGTGCAGGTGCAAGGTGGCGCTGTCACGACCCACCCAATCGCAGGTTCGCGTCCACGAGGTTCTGACATCGACCAAGATGCCGAACTAGCCGAACAGTTAGTTGCTGACGCCAAGGAACGCGCGGAACACCTGATGTTGGTCGACCTCGCGCGCAACGACCTGTTGCGTGTTTGCGCCCCTGACTCGGTGGCCGTGACCGAGTTCATGCAGGTGCACCGCTATAGCCACATCATGCATCTGGTCAGCAGCGTCTCTGGCCGTTTGCGGGCTGACAAGAATGCAGTGGACGCCTTCGCAGCAACCTTTCCTGCCGGAACTCTGAGTGGAGCACCAAAGCCACGAGCCCTTGAAATCATTGACGAACTCGAGCCGGCGAACCGCGGAACCTACGGGGGCGTCGTGGGTTACTTCGACTTCGCTGGCAACGCCGATCTTGCGATTGCCATCCGCACAGCCTTCCTACGCAATGGAATGGCTCGGGTCCAAGCAGGTGCGGGCATCGTGCTTGATTCGGACCCGGCGGCAGAGCACGCCGAGACAATCAGCAAGGCGTCGGCGCCGATGCGCGCGATAGCTGCAGCGAACTCGCTTCGACGCATCGAGGCCGCCCTTGGCGACTAAGAGCGCAGCCTCCAGCCGACGCAGAGCGCTAGCCGTGTGCACCCTCGGAGCAATTGGCGCGATCTCTTCGATCAACTTCGAGTGGCTTACCTTGACCATGACGCCCGATGGCGAGTCGGTCACGCTTGGGTCACTCACCGGCGGCGAACTCGACTCCCGCTCCAGCGCAATCGCATTATTCCTTTTGGCCTGTGCGGTAGTGCTCTGGCTTGTACGCGGCACGGCGGCACGTTTGATCGCCGGCATCGGCATTCTCGGCGCGGTCGGGTTGGTTCTGGTGACGGTTGATTTCTTGCTCAACCCGATGGCTCATGATGCGTCCGGGCGCATCGCAACGTTGACCAACGTCGCCGAGGCTCACGACGTCAGTTCAATCACGCCACGCAGTTCGACCTGGCCTTACGCCACCGCCGGCTTCGGACTGGCAATGATCTGGGGTGCAGCTGCTGTTCTTTTGCGAGCCCAGGATTGGCCAAGCCGAGTTAGTGAGGCTAACTCACCTGCTAATCCCGGACATACGGCTGCGGCAGAAGCAGACGCCACGACCGATCCGATAGCGCTTTGGGACTCTCAGCGCGACAATTAGCAATTGCTAGGGCTCGACAGGGTAAAATCATCGAGTCGGCTTTAGAAAGGCAAACATGTCAGCTCAGCACAACGGCGAGAACCACGGCGACTCAATCGCGGCTTGGACGTCGGTCACAATCATCATGATCGCATTCGCGATTGGCACTGCTGGCGCCTGGTTTGAAGTATCAGAATTGTTCACGGTTGCAATCATCCTCGCCGTTGTGGGCATCGTCGCCGGTCCAGTGCTCTCGAAGCTCGGCTTCGGCATCCAGGGCAAGAAGAACTAATGCTGAGCTCGCTTTACGCGGGTTCTCTAGAGGATGCAGCCAATCGGCAGCAAAGCATCCCATTCAGCGAGGTGGAAGCCCTCGCGCTGTCAACGAAGCCAGCATTGAATGCTCTTGAGTTTCTTGCACCTTCTGACCACATCAAAGTCTTGGCCGAGGTTAAGCGCGCTTCGCCATCCCGGGGCGACCTAGCCGCGATTGCGAATCCAGCCGATCTTGCCGCCACCTACGCAGCCTACGGTGCATCAGCGATTTCGGTACTGACGGAAGAGCGTCGCTTTAAGGGATCGCTCGGCGACCTGATGGCCGTTCGCGCACGTGTCGATGTTCCTCTGTTGCGCAAGGACTTCATTGCCAACGAGTATCAGATTCTTGAGGCTCGGAGCGCCGGAGCAGACATAGTTTTGCTTATCGTGGCTGGGCTAGAGCAGACAAGACTTTTGGAGCTCAAGGCATTCACCGAATCCCTCGGGATGACCGCGTTCGTCGAGACGCACGACGCAGTTGAGCTCGCACGCGCCGTCGACTGCGGCGCGAAGCTTATTGGCGTAAACGCACGCGACCTCTCAACCTTCGAAACCGACCGCGACCTGTTCGGTCGCCTGCGTCACCTGATTCCCTCCGGTGTCATCGCCGTCGCCGAATCGGCCGTCCGTACCGTCGCAGACGTGGAGCACTACCGCCAGGCGGGAGCGGACGTAGTTCTGGTCGGCGAAGCTCTCGTGACAAATGATCCATCCGTGCAGCTACCGCAATTCACCGCGGTTCGTTAGTTAGGACCAACATGTCGAACCTTCGCGACGCTCAAGGGCCATACTTCGGGGAATTCGGTGGCCGATTCGTACCAGAATCACTCATCGCTGCTCTCGACCAACTCGAAGCCTTCTACCGGGAGGCTCAGTCAGACCCGTCGTTCGAAGCCGAGCTCGCAACACTGCACCGCGATTACACGGGTCGCCCAAGCATCATCACCGAGGCTCCCCGCTTCGCGCAGCACACCGGCTCGTCGGCCGCGGGGGACGTTCGCATTTTCCTGAAGCGCGAAGACCTCAACCACACGGGCTCACACAAGATCAATAACGTTCTGGGGCAGGCTCTGCTAACTAAACGCATGGGCAAGACTCGCATCATCGCCGAGACAGGTGCTGGTCAACACGGCGTGGCAAGTGCTACGGCCGCCGCTCTATTCGGGCTCGAATGCACCGTTTACATGGGAGAGGTCGACACCGAACGCCAGGCGCTCAACGTTGCCCGCATGAAGCTACTCGGCGCCGAAGTCATCGCTGTAAAGAGTGGCAGCCGCACCCTAAAAGACGCCATCAACGAAGCGCTGCGAGACTGGGTTGCCAACGTGGACAACACCCACTACCTGCTGGGCACCGTCGCAGGCCCGCACCCATTCCCCGAGATGGTTCGCGACTTCCACTCGGTCATCGGCGCCGAGGCTCGCGCACAGATGCTCGATCGTTACGGCTTTTTGCCGACCGCCCTTGCCGCCTGTGTTGGCGGCGGCAGCAACGCAATTGGCCTATTCCACGCCTTCCTAGACGACCCAGAGGTCAAGATCTTCGGCTTCGAAGCTGCCGGCGATGGGATGGAAACGCAACGCCATGCCGCCACTCTGAACTACGGCAAGCCGGGAGTTCTTCATGGCGCACGCAGCTACATGCTTCAGGACGCAGACGGTCAGACTATCGAGAGCCACTCGATCTCGGCCGGGCTCGACTATCCGGGTGTTGGTCCGGAACATTCGTGGCTTAAGGACCTCGGCCGCGCCGAATACCGCGGCATCAGCGACGCAGAGGCCATGGACGCGCTGCGCTTGCTCAGCCGCACCGAGGGAATCATCCCTGCGATCGAATCGGCACACGCTCTGGCTGGCTCTCTGAAGATCGCGCGCGAACTTGAGCCAGGCTCGAGCATCTTGATCAACCTTTCGGGGCGCGGCGACAAAGACATGGAAACCGCAGCTCGATACTTCGGACTTTTGGGGGCCTAGGCATGAGCAAGACAGAGGCAATCCTCACCGCCAACAAGGCCGACGGCGCAGGTTCGCTCGTTGGCTACTTTCCAATCGGGTATCCGACGTTGGAAGGCTCAATTGAGGCCGCAGTGGCAATGTGCCAGAACGGTGTCGACGTTCTAGAACTCGGTGTTCCATACAGCGATCCGGTTATGGATGGCCCCGTCATTCAAGCCGCGACGCTTGAGGCGCTCCAGGGTGGCTTCAAGCTCTCTCAGGTATTCGAAGCGGTGCGCGAGGTCGTTGCACGCACCGAGGCCGCGGTACTCGTCATGACCTACTGGAACCCAGTACTCCAGTACGGCGTCGAACGCTTTGCCAAGGAACTCGCGGCCGCCGGGGGAGCGGGACTCATAACGCCCGACTTGATTCCCGACGAGGCGGGGGAATGGCTGCGTGTCTCGGACGAACTCGGCCTGGACCGAGTCTTCTTGGCGACGCCCTCCTCGAGTCAGGGACGTGTTGCGAACACCTGCAACCTGTCGCGAGGATTCGTTTATGCAGTCTCAACCATGGGAATCACCGGTGCACGTGCCGAACTTGATGCCAAGGCACGATCGGTCGTGGCGTCTGTGCGTGAGGCCAGCACCACTGCGTTAACCTGCGTCGGCATCGGGGTCTCGACCGCCGAGCAGGTGACCGAGATTAACGAATACGCAGACGGCGCGATTGTGGGTTCTGCATTCGTTCGCGCGTACCAAAACGATGGCCTGCCCGGCCTCGTCGCCAAGGTGCGCGAGCTGCGCGCCCGCGTCTAATAGGCTCGTAGTCAGAACTTTCAAGTAGTGGTAGGTCAAATGTCATCAATCAGCTTTGCAAATGCCATCGGCAGCATCCCTAGCCCGACCATCAGCCAGATCAACATTGGCCCGTTCGGCATCCACTTCTATGCACTCTTCATCATCGCCGGCATCTTCGCTGCCGGAACGATCGGGCACTTCCGCCTAAAGCAACGCGGAGCAGTCGGACTCGAGGTCATCGACATCGCTCTATGGGCCGTGCCAATCGGCATTCTGGGCGCCCGTCTCGTACACGTATTGACCCACCTGAACGATTACTTCGGCGAAGGTCGCGACCCGCTGGCGGCCTTCCGCATCTGGGAGGGCGGTCTGGCCATCTACGGCGCCCTGATCTTTGGTGCCCTAGGTGCCTTTGTGGGCGCTCGTCTCAGTGGCGTGAACTTCCTGGCATTCGCCGACGCCATCGCTCCTGGCCTACTAATCGCGCAGGCTATTGGCCGTCTAGGTAACTACTTCAACCAAGAACTCTTCGGCGCTCCGACCGACCTGCCTTGGGGAATTCAGATCGACAAGCCAGACGCCATCCCGGTTGGCTTGCCTTACGACACCGCCTTCCACCCGACCTTTGCCTACGAAGCGATTCTGAGCCTTATTGGTGCAGCGATTCTCATCGTGGCAGACCGCATGTATGCGCTGCGCAACGGGCGCCTGATCGCGCTCTACTTGGTTTGGTACTCGGCCTGCCGTTTCTTCATCGAGGGAATGCGCATTGATCCGAGCAACATTCTCTTCGGGCTGCGTACCTTCCAATGGTTTGCGATCTTGGGTGTCGTGGCCAGCATCGCGCTGTTTTACTGGCAAACCAAGGTGCGGCCGGCGTCGGCTAAGACCGTCTATTTCCGCGAACCTGAGCCCGAAGAGGACTCAGCTATGGCTCGTGTGAAGAAGGCTAAGGGCGAGGAATACACCTCGGCGGAATAGGCTGCCTAACCAAGCCGTTTCGGATAGACTTTTCCACAGATTTCATCACCATTTCGGTGATCTCGGCGATGCCTAATCGCCCACACTGGGCCAACGATGTCCCTCTAATTTCCTTACAACGATTGGAGTGACTCATGGCCGCATTGTCGCCGTTCGCGCGATTCTCGACCGCCCCGAAGGCACAGGGTCTCTACAATCCAGCGTTTGACAAAGACGCCTGCGGCCTGGCCATGGTAGCCACGCTGCGTGGCACCGCCGGTCACGATATCGTTGACACCGCTCTAAACGCACTGCGCAATCTTGAACACCGTGGAGCCGTAGGTTCAGACGCAGGCACGGGCGACGGCGCGGGAATCCTCACTCAGATTCCAGACACGTTCCTGCGCTCGGTCGTAGATTTCGAACTGCCAGCAGTCGGTCTTTACGCCGCTGGACTCGTCTTCCTGCCTACCGATGCAGCCGAGGCGGCCTCGATTGAGGCCGGCTTCGAGAACCTGGCTGCAGAAGAGGGCATGCGGGTTTTGGGTTGGCGCGATGTGCCAACTGACCCGAGCGTTCTCGGCGACCTTGCTCGCGAGGCAATGCCCGCTATTCGTCAGGTATTCGTCGCCGGTCTGGCGGGGGAGAGCGAAATGCAGTTGGAACGCATGTCGTTCCGACTGCGCAAGCGCTCCGAGCGCATCCTCGGCGCCTACCACCCGAGCCTCTCGTCGCGCACCATCGTCTACAAGGGCATGGTCACCACGCTTCAGCTCGAGCCTTTCTACCCAGACCTGAGCGACGAACGATTCGCTTCGACCCTGGCTCTCGTACACTCACGCTTCTCGACCAACACCTTCCCAAGCTGGCCTCTCGCTCACCCGTTCCGCATGATTGCACACAACGGTGAAATCAACACGGTGAAGGGCAACCGCAACTGGATGCGCGCACGCGAGGCGCAGCTTGCCTCGGCCCACATTGGTGACATCACGCAGCTGACCCCGATCATCACCCCGGACGGCAGCGACTCGGCATCGTTCGATGAAGTTCTCGAACTGCTGTACATGAGTGGTCGCAGCCTGCCACACGCGATGATGATGATGATTCCTGAGGCTTGGGAAAAGCACTCTGACATCGAGCGCACCCGCAAGGACTTCTATGAGTACCACTCGATGCTCATGGAGCCGTGGGACGGACCGGCTGCAGTGGTCTTCACCGACGGTTCGCTTGTTGGCGCGACGCTCGACCGCAACGGTCTGCGCCCGGGACGCTACCTAATCACCGATGACGGTCTAGTTGTTCTCGCTTCGGAAATCGGCGTTGCCGAGATCGATCCAGCCAAGGTGGTCCGCAAGGGACGACTGCAGCCGGGCAAGATGTTCTTGGTCGACACCGAGAATGGTCGGCTCATCGACGACGACGAGATCAAAGCCGAGATTGCTGCTCTGGAGCCTTGGGGTGAGTGGCTCGAGGCCAACCGCATCAAGCTGGGCGACCTGCCGCCGCGCGAGCACATCTCGTCGCCTGCAGGTTCGGTAAATCGTCGCCAGCGCACCTTCGGCTACACCGAAGAAGAGTTGCGCATCCTTCTCGCACCAATGGCCAAAACCGGCATGGAACCGCTTGGTGCTATGGGGTCGGACACACCAATCGCTGCAATTTCGGATCGCTCGCGTCTGCTATTCGACTACTTCGTTCAGCAATTCGCTCAGGTGACCAACCCGCCGCTCGACTCGATTCGAGAAGAAGTGGTGACGTCGCTGAGCACCGGCATCGGCCCAGAGCTCAACCTACTCAGCGCAACCCCGGAGCATGCGCAGCAGGTCATCTTGCCGTTCCCAGTTCTCAGCAACGACGAACTGGCACAGATTTCACACATTGATGAGCGCCCGGGAGCCGGTAAGGCCTTCACCGTAAGCGGTCTCTACCGCCTAGACAGCGAAGCCGAGGGCCTAGCGGCACGTATTCGTGAGATTTTCAGCGAGCTCGATGCAGCAATCGCAGATGGTGCAACCTACGTAATCCTCAGCGACCGCAACAGCAACAGCGACCTTGCGCCAATTCCATCTCTACTGCTCACCTCGGCCGTTCACCACCACCTGATTCGTGAAGGCTTGCGTACGCGCGTCGGTCTCGTTGTCGAAGCCGGCGATGTGCGCGAGGTTCACCACGTTGCCGCGCTCATTGGCTACGGAGCCGCAGCTGTGAACCCGTACCTTGCGATGGAAACCGTCGAACACATGGTGAAGAACGGCCAGATTGCCGGCATCAGCGTGGACTACGCCACCAAGAACCTCATCAAGGCACTCGGAAAGGGTGTCTTGAAGATCATGTCGAAGATGGGCATCTCAACCGTGCAGTCCTACGCGGGTGCTCAGGTGTTTGAAGCCATTGGCCTCAGCCAGGAACTGGTGGACACCTACTTCACGGGCACTACCAGCCAACTCGGCGGCATCGGCCTCGACGTAATCCACGCCGAGATTCGCTCGCGCCACGACCATGCATACCCAATCGGGGAGCGCGGCAACGTGCACGAGGGCCTGGAAACTGGCGGCGAGTACCAGTGGCGTCGACAGGGTCCGGCTCACCTCTTCAACCCGGAAACCGTGTTCAAGCTGCAGCACTCTACTCGCACCAAGCAGTACGACATCTTCCGCGAGTACACCAAGCTCATCGATGACCAGTCCGAGGCGCTGATGACTTTGCGCGGTCTGTTCACCCTGCGTGAGGGTGTTCGCCCGGCCGTTTCGATCGACGAGGTTGAGCCGATCAGTTCAATCGTCAAGCGATTCTCAACCGGAGCAATGTCGTACGGTTCGATTTCGAAGGAAGCGCACGAGACCCTCGCAATCGCCATGAACCAACTCGGCGCCAAGTCGAACACTGGTGAAGGCGGCGAAGATGTGGAGCGTCTGCTCGACCCGACTCGTCGCAGCGCCATCAAGCAGGTTGCGTCTGGTCGATTCGGCGTGACGAGCATGTACCTGACGCACGCCGATGACATTCAGATCAAGATGGCGCAGGGCGCTAAGCCTGGCGAGGGCGGCCAACTGCCTCCTGGCAAGGTTTACCCGTGGGTTGCCCGCACGCGTCACGCGACCCCGGGCGTTGGTCTGATTTCGCCTCCGCCGCACCACGATATCTACTCGATCGAAGACCTTAAGCAGCTGATCTTTGATGTCAAGCGCGCGAACCGCGAGGCCCGCGTACATGTCAAGCTCGTCTCACAGGTCGGAATCGGCACGGTCGCCGCCGGTGTAGCGAAGGCCAAGGCCGACGTCATCCTGGTCTCCGGCCACGACGGCGGAACCGGCGCCAGCCCGCTCAACTCGCTCAAGCACGCCGGCACACCTTGGGAACTAGGACTAGCAGAAGCGCAGCAGACCCTGTTGCTGAACGGCCTGCGCGACCGAGTTTCGGTTCAGGTAGACGGCCAGATGAAGACCGGACGCGACGTCGTTATCGCCGCGCTTCTCGGAGCGGAAGAGTTCGGTTTCGCTACCGCTCCACTCGTGGTCGAGGGCTGTATCTTGATGCGCGTCTGCCACTTGGACACTTGCCCAGTCGGTGTTGCGACGCAAAACCCAACCTTGCGTGCGCGCTTCAACGGCAAGCCAGAGTTCGTGGTCAACTTCTTCGAGTTCCTGGCGCAAGAGGTGCGCGAGTACCTAGCCGCGCTCGGTTTCCGCTCACTCGATGAGGCCATCGGCCACAGCGAGCTCATCGACGTCAACCGCGCAATTCAGCACTGGAAGGCAGACGGCCTCGACCTGAGCCCAATCCTTGCGCAACCGAAGATCGGCGAGGGCGCATCATTGCGCCGCAGCACCTCGCAGGACCACGAGTTGGAAAACCACTTCGACCACAAGCTGATTGCCGCCGCGCAGCCTGCGCTTGCCGATGGACACAAGGTCGAGATCGTGCTTCCAATCACGAACGTAGACCAGGCCGTTGGAACGATGCTCGGCAACGAGCTGACTAAGCGCTGGGCAGCCGATGGCCTGCCAGCCGGCACCATCGACATCAAGCTCAGTGGTTCGGCCGGTCAGTCGTTCGCGGCGTTCGTACCGAAGGGCATCAAGCTCTCGCTCGAGGGTGACGCCAACGACTACGTTGGCAAGGGCCTATCGGGCGGAACGGTCGTTGTGCGCCCGAACCGCGCGAGCTCTTTTGAGGCCGAGAACAACATCATTGCCGGAAACGTAATCGGTTATGGCGCAACAAGTGGTCAGATCTTCCTCAACGGTGTCGTCGGTGAACGTTTCCTCGTCCGCAACTCCGGTGTAACAGCAGTGGTCGAGGGTGTCGGCGATCACGCCCTTGAGTACATGACCGGCGGTGTCGCGGTGATTCTGGGCAAGACCGGACGCAACCTTGGTGCCGGCATGTCTGGAGGCGTCGCCTACGTCTACAAACTTCGCGCCGACCGAATGAACCACGAGGCTTTGGCAAACCGCGAATTAGGCATCGACCCGCTCGACGACAAGGACGCGGCCAAGCTGCGAGAGCTGCTCGGGACCCACGTCGCCGAGACCGGCAGTGGACTTGCGACTCGCATCCTCGCCGACTTTGCCAGTGAGGTCGCAAACTTCACCCGAGTACTGCCACGCGACTACGCGAGCGTACTGAGCATTCGCGATAAGGCCGTTGCGGCCGGTGTCGATCCAGACGGCGCAGAGGTCTGGAGCCAAATTTTGGAGGTTACGAATGGCTGACCCAAGAGGATTCCTTAAGGTAACCGAGCGTGAGACGGCCGAACGTCGCCCAGTTTCTGTTCGAATCCAGGACTGGAAAGAGGTCTATGAGCGCCGCAACTCTGGCGTCATCCAGCAGCAGGCTTCGCGTTGCATGGACTGCGGCGTGCCGTTCTGCCACCAGGGCTGCCCGCTAGGCAACCTGATTCCAGAGTGGAACGACCTGACCTGGCGTGAGGATGCACGAGCCGCGATCGAGCGCCTTCACAAAACCAACAACTTCCCGGAGTTCACCGGCCGTCTCTGCCCAGCCCCGTGTGAGAGCGCCTGCGTTCTGGGCATCAACCAGCCTGCAGTGACAATCAAGGAGATCGAGGTCTCGATCATTGACCAGGCCTTTGAAAACGGATGGGTCACTCCTATTGCGCCGGAGCGCGCATCGCAGAAGACGGTTGCAGTCGTCGGTTCGGGTCCTGCGGGCCTAGCAGCCGCCCAGCAGCTCACTCGGTCCGGCCACACGGTTGCCGTTTACGAGCGTGATGACAAAATCGGTGGCCTGCTGCGCTACGGCATTCCCGACTTCAAGATGGAAAAGCACCACATCGACCGCCGCGTCGCTCAGATGGAGGCGGAGGGCACTCGCTTCCGCACCGGAGTCAGCATCGGCACCGACATCACGTGGGAAGAGCTTCGCTCACGCTACGACGCCGTGATCGTAGCGACTGGAGCAACCAAGCCGCGCGACCTTGATGTGGCCGGTCGCGAGCTATCTGGCGTGCACTTCGCCATGGACTACTTAACCCAGGCCAACCGCGTTGTAGCTGGAGAGGCGGTCGCAAACCAGATCGACGCAGCAGGTAAGCATGTCGTCATCCTTGGTGGCGGCGACACCGGTGCAGACTGCCTGGGCACGGCCACCCGACAGGGCGCGCTGTCTGTAACCACGCTGGCCATCGGCAAGCAGCCCTCGGCCGAGCGCACGGCGAACCAGCCTTGGCCGACCTATCCAACCCTCTTCGAAGTGGCTTCGGCGCACGAGGAATTCGGTGAGCGCAAATACGAACACTCGACCGTCTCTTTTGTCGGCGAAGACGGAATCTTGACTGGATTGCGTGTCGCGGACACCGAGTTCGTCGACGGAAAGCGCCTGCCAAAGGCCGGCACCGAGCGCATCATTCCGGCCGACCTGGTATTCCTGGCGTTAGGCTTTACGGGGGTCGAAGGCGACCAGCTCGAGAGCCAGTCCGAGGTTGCGCTAGACAAGCGTGGCAACGTGTCACGCGATGCCAACTGGGCCACTAACCTGCCCGATGTTTTCGTCTGTGGCGACGCGGGCCGTGGACAGTCCCTAATTGTCTGGGCTATCGCAGAGGGTCGGTCGACTGCCGCAGCTGTGGACGCCTACCTAACCGGTTCGACCACGCTGCCAAAGCCAGTCAAACCAACCGACAAGGCCATCGGCCTGTAACCACGATTTACCAAAAAAGAACAACCAATCGGTCACCGACCGGAATCAGAAGGAACAAATGAGACGCGCAAAAATCGTTGCCACCATGGGACCGGCAACTTCAAGCTATGAGCAGATTCGCGCCGTAATCGAAGCGGGTGTCGACGTCGCCCGCATGAACCTGAGCCACGGCGACTACAGCGTGCACGAGGGCGTTTACAACAACGTTCGCAAGGCTGCTGCCGACCTCGGTAAGGCTGTGGGTGTATTTGTTGACCTGCAGGGCCCGAAGATCCGTCTCGGCCGCTTCGCCGATGGCCCGGTCATGCTCGAGAAGGGCGCGACCTTCAAGATCACCATCGATGAGATCCAGGGTGACGTCAACATCTGTGGCACAACCCACAAGGGTCTTCCTGGCGACGTTTCGCCTGGCGACCTGCTTCTGATCGACGACGGCAAGGTCACCCTGCGTGCAACCGAGGTTTCGGACACCACCGTCACCACCGTGGTCGAGGTTCCTGGACCGGTTTCGAACAACAAGGGCATCAACCTCCCTGGCGTTGCTGTGAACGTGCCTGCGCTTTCAGAGAAGGACGAGGAAGACCTGCGCTGGGGTATCCGCCTCGGCGTCGACATGATCGCTCTTTCGTTCGTTCGCAACGCAAGCGACATCGTGCGCGTGCACGAAATCATGGAAGAAGAGGGCAAGTACCTGCCCGTCATCGCCAAGATCGAAAAGCCACAGGCCGTAGCCGCGCTTGAGGAAATCATTGACGCCTTCGACGGCATCATGGTTGCCCGTGGCGACCTCGGTGTTGAGTTGCCGCTCGAAGAGGTGCCACTGGTCCAGAAGCGTGCCGTGGAACTTTCGCGCCGCTGGGCAAAGCCGGTCATCGTAGCAACCCAGATGCTCGAGACGATGATCGACAACTCGCGCCCAACCCGTGCAGAGGCCTCGGACGTCGCAAACGCCATCCTCGATGGTGCCGACGCCGTAATGCTTTCGGGCGAGACCTCGGTTGGCAAGTGGCCGGTCGAGACCGTTGCCGTTATGGCGCGAATCATTGAGTCGACCGAAGAGAACGGTCTCTCGCGCATCCCTGCGCTGGGAACTCGTCCACACACCCACAGCGGCGCCGTTTCGCTCGCAGCGGTCGAGATTGCGGAGCTCCTAGGCAGTAAGTACGTCTGCGTGTTCACCGAGACCGGCGACTCAATGCGTCGCGTGGCCCGACTTCGCTCGTCGGTGCCTACCCTCGCATTCACGCCGAGTGAGACGGTGCGCAACCGACTCTCGCTCGTTTGGGGCGCTCAGACCTTCCTGGTCGATCCAGTCACTCACACCGACGAGATGATGCACCAGGTCGACGAGATCGTTCTTGCCCAGGGCAAGGCGAAGGTAGGCGAAGAGGTCGTCGTCGTCGCAGGTACTCCACCTGGCATCCCAGGTTCGACCAACAGCCTGCGCGTGCACCGTGTTGGTGACGCGGTAAACGAGGCTGCGCCGGCATACCTACGCAAGTAAGTCAAAAGAAAAGACCCCCGATAACCTCGGGGGTCTTTTTTTGTGCCGAAAGTGGGACTTGAACCCACACTCCCTTTCGGGAAAAGCATTTTGAGTGCTCCGCGTCTGCCATTTCGCCATTGCGGCCTGTCGTCGCTCGCGCGCCAACTCGGGCAATTCTAGCCCAAATCGTGACCTGCCACCCGCGAGGATATCCCATAAGGTATTTCACATGACAGAGGCAACGAAACTCAGAGTTGTAGTAGCGGAAGACGAATCGCTCATCCGCATGGACATCGTCGAGATACTGCGCGAGAACAACTACGACGTGGTTGCCGAGGCAGGTGACGGCGAGGAGGCCGTCACCCTCGTTACCGAGCACAAGCCAGACCTGGTTGTCATGGATGTAAAGATGCCGAAGATGGATGGCATCAGCGCGGCTGAGCAAATTGCCAAACTGAACATCCCTGTGGTGCTACTCACGGCATTTAGTCAGACCGAGCTCGTCGAGCGCGCTTCGCAGGCGGGAGCAATGGCATACATCGTCAAGCCATTCACCCCAAACGACCTCTTGCCGGCGATTCGTATCGCCGTTAGCCGTCACGAACAGATAGCTGCCCTCGAACACGAAATTGCCGACCTCAATGAACGATTCGAAACGCGTAAGCTCGTGGAGCGCGCCAAGGGTCTGCTTCTTGAGCGCGGCCTGAATGAACCAGAGGCTTTCCGCTGGATTCAAAAGGTCTCGATGGATCGCCGACTAACTATGAAGCAGGTCGCGCAATCGGTCATCGAGCAATTCGGCCCCGATGCCGCTAAGGATGCCGCACCGGCGGCTCCATAACTACTTCTTATCGCGTAGCAGGTTCGTTATCCGGACGGTGCTCAGGCGCTGGCCGGCATCATCCGAAATCGCAATCTCGTGCACGGTTAGCGTCTTGCCAAGCGTGATGGCCGTGCAGACAGCGTTTACGTAACCTTCGGTGGCAGAGCGCGAGTGCGATGCGTTTACCTCTATGCCAACCGCAAATCGTTCCGGGTGGGCCCACACGTTTGCGCTGAAAGAGCCCAGACTCTCACCTAGCACCACGTGCGCGCCACCGTGAAGAACTCCTAGGGGCTGGGTATTACCTGCTACCGGCATGCGCGCGACCGATCTTTCCGCGCTGAGTTCCAATAGCTCGATACCCATCTTTTCGGCTAGGTCACCGAGGCCGCGCTTGGCTAGGAGTTCTGCCGCTGCGGGGGAGGTCTTGATGGCTTCTGCTGACACTGCGTTCCTTCTTTGACTGGAAGCGTCCGGTTGTCTAATCGGCGAAGTATTCTGTTCGCATGCTAGATACCGAAAAGCCTACTCTTCTGCTCGTTGACGGGCACTCGCTGGCTTTCCGAGCCTTCTACGCGCTAAGCCCAGACTCTTTCAAGACCCCAGAGGGGCAGCACACGAATGCCATCCAAGGCTTCATCTCGATGCTTCTGAACATCCTCGCCGCTGAGAAGCCCACGCATCTGGCGATTGCCTTCGATTTGTCGCGTGAATCATTCCGAACCCTCGAGTACCCGGAGTACAAGGGCACCCGAGGCGAGACGCCTCCCGAATTCAATGGTCAGACCGAACTGCTTCGCGAGGCATTAGCGGCGATGAACATTGTTACTTTGACTCGCGAGAATTACGAGGCCGATGACCTGATTGCATCGATGGCCGATCAGGGCAACGCCGCGGGCTACCGAGTATTCATCGTCAGTGGGGACCGCGACACATTTCAGCTAATTACCGAGGACACCACGATCCTGTACCCGGTGAAAGGCGTTCTCAACCTCGCACGCATGAACGACGCGGCGGTCTATGAGAAGTACGGTGTCCACGCCAAGCAGTACCCAGACCTAGCCGCACTCGTGGGCGAAACAAGCGACAACTTAATCGGCGTGCCAGGTGTTGGCCCGAAGACCGCAGCGAAGTGGCTCCAGCAATACGGCGACCTTGCTGGCGTTCTTGCCGCAGCGGACCAGATTCCGGGCAAGGTTGGCGAGTCGCTGCGCGAACATCAGGCAAATGCGGTTCGCAACCGACGACTCAATCACCTGGTGCGCGATCTAGAGATCGGCTACTCGTTCGATGATTTCGCGCTCCGCGGAGTCAACGAAAACGCTGTGCGAGAGGTTTTCGCCAAGTTGCATTTCCGGACCCTTACCGAACGAGTCCTGAGGTTGCGCGGCTCTGGTGCGAGCGTCGCGGCTGCCTCTCCAGCAAACGGATCGACTGTGTCAGCTGATTCGGCGGCACCGCAGGACGGCGATGAGGAGCCGCAAGAAGCAGCGAGCCCGTTTACCGAGATCGCGCGTCCAGCCGCTAAGCAAGTCAGTCTGCCCGAACTTCTCGAATGGGTTGAATCTCACGGTATGACGGTCGGACTTTCGGTCGAGTTCTTCGAGGGTGCGCTCACCAGCATTGCCGTCGCAAGCGAATCCGTGCGCATGGTGGCACACTACGACGCTGCGTATAGCGCAGACCTCGCAGCCTGGCTTGCCGATGCCAGCAAGGCCAAGGCGACAACCGCGGGCAAGGATCTCACGCGGCAATTGCTGGATGTCGGCTACGAACTCCATGGCGTTGACTACGACACGACCCTGCTGGCATACGTGCTCAACCCATTGCAGCGCGACTACGGGCTTGACGCCCTTGCGCTCGAATACCTAGGTATCGCTGTCGAACGCGGGGATGCGAATCACCTAATCGCCGAACATGCCGAAGACCCATCACTCGATGCCTGGCTAACAGCGCTCTTGGCCACCGAGCTTCACAAGCGAGTCGAAGCCATCGATGGCTTGCGCGTGTACGGCGAGGTCGAACAACCGACCATCGAAACCCTCGCCCGAATGGAACACGCCGGCGTGGCGGTCAACCGCACACAGCTCGAGGCGCTCAGCTCCTCGCTTGAGCAAGAGATCAGTTCGGTTGCCGCCGAGTGCTATGCGATTATCGGCAAAGAGATCAACCTGGCATCACCTAAACAGCTGCAGACGGTCCTATTCGAAGATCTGGGCATGACCGGCACCAAACAGGTGAAGACTGGTTTTTCGACGAACGCGGCCGCGCTTGCGGAGCTATTTGAGGCCACCGGGCACCCGTTCCTGGAGAAGCTGCTCGAACACCGCGAGGTGACCAAGATCAAGCAGATCGTTGAGATCACGCTCAAGGCGGTTGGTTCCGACGGCCGCATCCACACCAACTACGTGCAGACCGGCACCTCGACCGGGCGACTCTCGAGCGAGGCACCCAACCTCCAGAACATTCCAATCAAGAGTGAGCGCGGCCGACAGATCCGCGATTCGTTCATCGTCGGCGAAGGCTACGAGACACTGCTAACCGCCGATTACTCACAGATCGAAATGCGCATCATGGCGCACCTCAGCGAGGATGCGGGACTCATCGAAGCGTTCAATGCCGGGGAAGACCTGCACCGATTCGTAGGCGCGCGCATCTTTGGCGTAACTCCCGACGAGGTCACAGCGGCGATGCGCTCGAAGGTGAAGGCAATGTCCTACGGGTTGGTCTACGGATTAAGCGAATACGGGCTTGCCAAGCAGTTGCGTATCTCGAACGGCGAAGCAAAGCAGCTCATGGCCGATTACTTTGCACGGTTTGGTGGCGTCAAGCGCTATCTGGCAAAGGTCGTCGACAATGCGAAGACCGAGGGCTTCACCGTCACCGAATACGGTCGCCGTCGCCCGTTCGACGACCTTAACAGCAAGATATTCACCATACGCGAGAACGCTCGTCGCGCGGCGCTAAACGCCCCAATTCAGGGCACCGCGGCAGACATCATGAAACTTGCCATGACACACATCGATAAGGCCATGATCGCCGCAAGCATGCGCAGCCGCGTGCTGCTTCAGGTGCACGACGAGCTCGTGTTTGAAGTCGCAGCGGGGGAGCTGGAGGCTCTGAAAGCACTCGTGGTCGACAGGATGTCGAATGTCGCCCAGTTGAGCGTGCCACTCGAAGTGCACTTGGGCGTTGGCAAAACATGGCACGAGGCCGGTCACTAGTGGAGCGCTTTCAAGCAGTCATCAAGTCGAGCGAGGGCCTACACGCCAGGCCGGCCGCCGAACTTGCTCGTCTCGTGAGCGCCACCGAGCACCAAATCGAGATTGGCAGAACCGAAGGCCCGAAGCATTCTGCGGCCTCAATGCTCGGCATCCTGTCTCTCGGGATTCGATCGGGGGAGCGAGTCGAGGTAGAGGTCACTGGCCACGACGAACAAGATGTCGCTCGTCGCGTCGCTGAGTTTCTCTGCAACTTGGGCGAATAGCCCTTGGAATAGGGCCACGCTCCAACTAGACTTGGAGGGTTGCGCGTCTTGCTCAACAACCCAAATTCAATGCCGAGTCGAATCCTTCGACAAAGCCCGATTATTGTCCGTAAAGAGTAAATCTAAATATGACCACCACCCCAAAGAAGCAGATCGCCGTAAACGACATTGGCTCTGCTGAGGACTTCCTCGCTGCTGTCGAGGCCACCCTCAAGTTCTTCAACGACGGCGACCTCATCGAAGGTACCGTAGTAAAGATCGACCGCGACGAGGTCCTCCTGGACGTCGGCTACAAGACCGAGGGTGTCATTCCTTCGCGCGAGCTTTCGATCCGCCACGACGCAGACCCATCAGAGATCGTCGCAGTCGGCGACTCGGTTGAGGCACTTGTTCTTCAGAAGGAAGACAAGGAAGGTCGTCTTATCCTTTCGAAGAAGCGCGCACAGTACGAGCGCGCGTGGGGCGACGTCGAGAAGGTCAAGGAAGCCGATGGCACTGTCACCGGTACCGTGATCGAGGTCGTCAAGGGTGGTCTTATCGTCGACATCGGTCTTCGTGGCTTCCTTCCTGCATCGCTCATCGAGCTACGTCGCGTGCGCGATCTCGCTCCATACCTCGGCCAGAAGGTTGAGGCCAAGATCCTTGAGCTCGACAAGAACCGCAACAACGTGGTCCTCTCGCGTCGCGCACTCCTAGAGGAGTCGCAGTCGGCCAACCGCAGCACCTTCCTCGCAGACCTGGCCAAGGGCCAGATCCGTACCGGTGTTGTTTCGTCGATCGTCAACTTCGGTGCGTTCATCGACCTCGGCGGCGTCGACGGTCTGGTGCACGTTTCGGAACTCAGCTGGAAGCACATTGAGCACGCCAGCGAGGTCGTCGAGATCGGCCAGGAAGTCACCGTTGAGGTTCTCGAGGTTGACCAGGAGCGCGAGCGTGTTTCGCTGTCGCTCAAGGCAACTCAGGAAGACCCATGGCAGGTATTCGCTCGCACTCACGCGATCGGTCAGTACGCACCAGGTAAGGTAACCAAGCTCGTTCCATTCGGTGCGTTCGTTCGCGTCGCAGACGGCATCGAAGGCCTCGTTCACATCAGCGAGCTTTCGTCGAAGCACATCGAGCTTGCAGAGCAGGTTGTCTCGGTTAACCAGGACGTATTCGTCAAGGTAATCGACATCGACCTCGAGCGTCGTCGCATCTCGCTGTCGCTGAAGCAGGCTAACGAAGAGGTCGACCCAGAGGGCACCGACTTCAACCCAGCCCTTTACGGCATGGCAGCTGACTACGACGAGAACGGTCAGTACAAGTACCCAGAGGGCTTCGACCCAGCCACCAACGAGTGGAAGGCCGGCTTCGAAGAGGCACGTGCAAAGTGGGAGAAGGAGTACGCCGAGGCTCACGCACGCTGGGAGGCTCACAAGAAGCAGGTTGCAGCCGCAAACGAGGCAGCAGCCAACCTTCCTGACACCGCCGAGCCAGCCGCCGCATCGGCTAGCTACTCGAGTGAGAGCTCAGAGACCGGAACCCTCGCGGGTGACGAGTCGCTGGCCGCACTGCGCGACAAGCTAAAGAGCGCCGAGTAACACTCGCGTCAAAGAAGGGTCGAGGCTGGTGCTCGGCCCTTCTCGCTTTAACCTAGGCTTGGAGCATGTTCTTGGTAGGTCTAACGGGTGGCATTGCTGCCGGCAAATCGACCGTTGCCGAACACTGGGAGCGCCTAGGAGCGGCCCACGTAAACGCCGATGAATTAGCTCGTCGAGTCGTTTCTTCGGGAACACCAGCCGCTGCGGAAATTCGATCAGCCTTTGGCGACCATGTATTCGACTCGGCGGGCAACCTGGATCGCGCAGCCATGGCCGCGGTCGTGTTCGCCGAGCCGGGGAAACGCAAGGAACTCGAGGCGATCGTTCACCCTGCCATCCAGGCCGCGGCAAGGGCAGAAATCGACCGCCTGAGCGGAACATTGCCGGCCGCCGCTTTGGTTGTCTACAGCATCCCGCTTCTGGTCGAGACGGCATCTCAACTGCCATTTGATGCCGTCGTCACAGTTGAGGCACCTCGCGACAAACAGATCGAGCGAATGGTTAAGTCGCGTGGCTGGACGCAGGAAGATGCAGCGAGGCGCATTGACGCCCAAGCGACGCCTATTGAACGCGCGGCTCGTGCGGATCACATTCTCAGTTCCAATCAGGAGCTAGGCCTGTTGCTGCGTGATGCCGAACAGCTCTATCACCTGCTGGAGACTGAGGCTCAACGCAAGGCAGCAACCACCGGACTGGCTGAGGGCCGGTGATGGACCAGCGCAGAGCGGTGCACCCGTTTGAGGTGATCAGCGAGTACAAGCCTTCGGGCGATCAACCAACCGCTATCGCGGAACTGGCTGGACGCATCAACGCCGGAGAAAAGGACATCGTGCTGCTCGGTGCGACCGGAACGGGTAAGTCTGCGACGACCGCGTGGCTGATCGAGGCCGTGCAGCGTCCGACGCTTGTGCTGGCTCACAACAAGACACTCGCCGCCCAGCTGGCGACCGAATTCAAGTCGCTGCTGCCTAACAACGCCGTCGAGTACTTCGTGAGCTACTACGACTACTACCAGCCAGAGGCATACGTTCCGCAGACAGACACCTTCATTGAGAAAGACAGCTCGATTAACGAGGAGGTCGAGCGACTTCGTTACAAGGCGACGATGAGCTTGCTATCGAGACGTGACGTCATCGTGGTCTCAACCGTTAGCTGCATCTACGGTCTCGGCGCGCCCGCGGAATACCTAAACCAGGCCATCTCGCTGCAGGTTGGCCAATCGGTCAATCGCGACGCCTTGATCCGACGATTCGTCGAACTGCAGTACAAACGCAACGACATCGATTTCTCGCGCGGCAATTTCCGTGTCAAAGGCGACACCATCGAAATCATTCCTGTGTATGACGAGTTGGCGACGCGCATCGAGTTCTTCGGCGACGAGATCGAGGCGATCTATTCACTCTCGCCACTTACGGGCGAAGTTGTTCAACAGCTCGACACCGTCGCGGTTTTCCCGGCAACCTATTACGTTGCGCCGGCAGAACAAATGGGTCGAGCCCTAGAACAAATTGAAGAAGAGATGCACGCGAGAGTGCGCGAGTTCGAGGCGCAGGGCAAGCTACTCGAAGCCCAACGAATAAAGATGCGCACCACCTTCGACCTCGAGATGATTCGCGAAATTGGATTCTGCTCGGGCATCGAAAACTACTCGCGCGTCATCGAGGGCCGCGAACCGGGTAGCGCGCCGAGTTGTCTGCTCGATTACTTCCCCGAAGACTTCATAACTGTCATCGACGAATCCCACGTTACGGTTCCCCAGATCGGCGCAATGTACGAAGGCGATGCCAGTCGCAAGCGAACGCTAGTCGAGCACGGCTTCCGCCTACCGAGCGCAATGGACAACCGGCCGCTGCGTTGGAATGAGTTCCTCGACAGGGTTGGCCAGACGGTGTACCTCTCAGCGACGCCAGGCAAGTACGAGCTGGGAGTAGCTGATGGCGCAGTCGAGCAAATCATTCGCCCGACCGGACTTATCGATCCGAAGATTGTCATCAAACCCACCAAGGGTCAGATCGATGACCTGCTCGATGAGATTAGGACCCGCGTCGAACGCGACGAACGCATCTTGGTCACGACCTTGACGAAGAAGATGGCCGAAGAGCTAACCGACTTCTTCACTGAAGCGGGCGTTCGCGTGCGCTACCTGCACAGCGACGTCGACACCCTGCGACGAGTCGAACTGCTTCGCGAGCTTCGCGCGGGCGTCTACGACGTACTGGTTGGCATCAACCTCCTTCGCGAAGGCCTTGACCTTCCCGAGGTATCACTCGTTGCCATTCTCGACGCCGACAAGCAAGGCTTCTTGCGTTCGGCCACCTCGCTGATTCAGACCATTGGACGCGCCGCCCGAAACATCAACGGCGAAGTGCACATGTACGCCGACGCGATTACCGATGCCATGCGACAAGCCATCGACGAGACCGACAGGCGCCGTGCGAAGCAGGTGGCTTACAACGAGGCCAACGGTATCGACCCACAGCCGTTGCGCAAGAAGATCGCAGACCTCACCGACGATCTGATGCGCGAGGAACAAGACACCGCTGCGCTAATAGAAGCGTTCAATGCCAACAAGAAAAAGCCTGGCAACGCGAACCAAGGCGGCGGCGACCGCGTTCGTCTTGACACGAAGGCCATGGGCCGACAGCAGATCCTCGATGTAATCCTGGAACTGGACGAGCAGATGAAGGCTGCCGCGGCAGAACTTCAATTCGAGCTAGCTGCTCGCCTGCGCGACGAAATAGGCGAACTCAAAAAAGACCTGCGCGACTACGAGCGTCACGCATAGCGACTACTTAGGATTTTCTAGTGCCGAAACCTGTAAACCACGCCGACGACAAACTCGTCGTCAAGGGCGCGCGCGTCCACAACCTCAAGAACCTCTCAGTTGAGCTGCCGCGCAACGCCATGGTGTGCTTCACGGGTCTGAGCGGTTCAGGCAAGTCATCACTCGCCTTTGACACCATCTTTGCCGAGGGGCAACGTCGGTATGTGGAGTCGCTAAGCGCCTACGCCAGACAGTTCCTTGGCCAGGTCGACCGTCCCGACGTCGACTTCATCGAGGGCTTATCGCCGGCTGTCTCGATCGACCAGAAGTCGACCAACCGCAACCCGCGCTCAACCGTGGGCACGATCACCGAGATTCACGACTACCTGCGTCTGCTTTGGGCCCGAGTGGGAGTTCCGCACTGTCCGGAATGTGGCGAAAAGATTGTCAAGCAGACCCCGCAGCAAATCGTCGACCAGATCATGGCCTACGAGTCGGGCACCCGCTTCCAGCTGCTGGCACCGATCGTCGATCAGAAAAAGGGCGAATTTGTTGACCTGTTCCGCGACCTTCTGACTCAGGGATTTGCCCGTGCGGTAGTAGACGGCGAGACCATCCAGCTTGCCGAGGCTCAACCGCTCAAGAAGACCTTCAAGCACGACATCGCCGTCGTGATCGACCGCCTGGTTGTCAAAGATGACATCCTCGGGCGACTTACCGACTCCGTCGAGACGGCGCTCAAGCTCGCTCAGGGCCGCATCCTCATCGACTTCGTGGATCGCGATGAGAAGGCCGATGATCGTCGCCAGGTCTTCAGCGAAAAGATGTCATGCCCGAACGAACACCCGCTGACGCTCACCGAGATTGAGCCGAGAACTTTCTCTTTCAACGCTCCATTCGGCGCTTGCCCGGAATGCAGCGGTCTCGGCACCAAGATGAACGTTGATTCAGAACTAGTCATCGGCGACTCTGAAGCGAGCATTCTTGGGGGAGCGATCCTGCCATGGTCGCAGACCGGCAAGGGGCTCTATCCATTCTTCCTGCGCAACCTGCAAGGCCTAGCAGATGAACTCGAGTTCTCGCTCGAGACGCCATGGCAAGACCTACCGGAGGACATCCGCGAGGCCGTGCTTCTGGGCAACAACTTCGACGTCAAAGTTAAGTGGAAAAACCGCTATGGACGCGAACTGCGCTACACCAGCGGATTTGAAGGCGTCCTGCGATATGTTGAGCGCAAACTGAGCGAAACCGAGAGCGATTGGGTGCGCGAGAAGTGGGCGGCCTTCCTGCGTGAGATCCCTTGCCCCGCCTGCGATGGAGCGCGACTAAAGCCAGAGGTGCTCGCCGTAAAGGTTGCAGATCACTCGATTCACGATGTTGTTGCGATGAGCCTGGGCGAATCATTCAAGTTCTTCGACTCGATCCAATTGGCAGAACGCGATGTTAAGATTGCGGCGCAGGTGCTGCGCGAGATCAAGGCACGCCTCGACTTCCTGCTTGCTGTCGGACTCGACTACCTGAGTCTCGAGCGCTCGGCAGGCACGCTCTCGGGCGGCGAGGCGCAACGTATTCGCCTTGCAACCCAGATTGGCTCTGGGCTTACCGGTGTGCTCTACGTGCTAGACGAGCCGAGCATCGGCCTGCACCAGCGAGATAATCGACGCCTCATCGACACACTCATCAAACTTCGCGACCTCGGCAACACCCTGCTCGTCGTCGAACACGACGAGGACACCATTAAGGCTTCCGACTGGGTGGTCGACATCGGCCCAGGCGCGGGGGTTAACGGTGGTGAGGTAGTGCACAGCGGCACATACGCCGACCTACTCAAAAACAAGGCGTCGATCACCGGAGCGTTCCTGTCGGGCCGTGAATCTATCGAGTTGCCGGCCAAGCGCCGTGCGGTAGACCCGAAGCGCAAAATCAAAGTGGTTGGTGCGCGAGAAAACAATCTGCAGAATGTCGACGTCGAGTTCCCACTCGGCGTACTCACTGCCGTCACTGGCGTTAGTGGATCGGGCAAGTCATCGTTGGTAAATGATGTGCTCTATCAGGTTCTCGCCAACGCGCTCAATGGCGCTAAGGGCGTCGCTGGCCGGCACACTCGAGTCGAGGGATTAGATCAGCTCGACAAGGTCGTTCACGTCGACCAGGCACCGATCGGACGCACACCGCGCTCGAACCCGGCTACCTACACGGGCGTATTCGACCACATTCGCAAACTCTTCGCTGAGACGGCTGAGTCGAAGGCGCGCGGCTATCAGCAGGGTCGCTTCTCATTCAACGTGAAGGGCGGTCGCTGTGAAGCCTGTTCGGGCGACGGCACCCTGAAGATTGAGATGAACTTCCTGCCAGACGTCTACGTGGCCTGTGAGGTTTGCCACGGAGCTCGCTACAACCGCGAGACACTTCAAATTCTGTACAAGGGAAAGAACATCGCTGAGGTTCTTGAGATGCCCATCGCCGAAGCCGCGGTGTTCTTCGCTCCGATTTCTGCAATCGCTCGTTACCTTGTGACTCTGGTCGATGTCGGATTGGGCTATGTGCGGTTGGGCCAGAGTGCGACCACTCTGTCGGGTGGCGAGGCACAGCGCGTCAAGCTGGCGACCGAGCTTCAGAAGCGAAGCACTGGCAGAACCATCTACGTGCTCGACGAGCCGACCACCGGTCTGCACTTCGAGGACGTCCGCAAGTTACTCATGGTCCTGAACGGTCTCGCCGACAAGGGAAACACCGTACTTGTGATTGAGCACAACCTAGACGTCATCAAATGCGCCGACTGGGTAATTGACATGGGTCCAGAGGGCGGTTCGCGCGGAGGCACCGTAATCGCAGAGGGCACACCGGAGCAGATCGCCAAGAACCAGGCAAGTTTCACGGGGAGCTTCCTGGCCGAAATGCTAAAGGCCTAGCCAATGGCTAACGAGCTCAGTTTTCGACCGAAGACGAGCGAGATTCCCACGAACCCGGGCGTCTATCGCTGGCTCGATGCAAATGGCCGTGTCCTCTATGTGGGTAAGGCCAAGAACCTACGCGCGAGGCTGCAGAGTTACTTCGCGCCATTAGACACACTGCACGCGCGTACGCGCAGAATGGTCACGAGTGCCGCCGATCTGCAGTGGACCATTGTCAACAGCGAGTTCGAAGCGCTACAGCTCGAATTCACTTGGATCAAGCAGTTCGATCCACCATTCAACGTGGTCTTCAAAGACGACAAGAGCTACCCGTATCTCGCCATCTCGCTCGGCGATAGGGTTCCTCGCGCCTTTTTGACGCGAACCAGAGAATCTTCGGGCGTCAAGTACTTCGGTCCGTACACGCAGGCCTGGGCAGTGCGCGAGACTCTTGACGCCCTCATCAAGGTTTACCCGGTGCGAACCTGCTCTGCCGGCGTCTACAACCGGGCGAAGCAGGCCGGTCGTCCATGCCTATTGGCGGACATCGGCAAGTGTGCGGCACCCTGTGTGGGTCGAGTAACCGACGCTGAGCACAAGGAGATTGCCAAGCGACTTGCAGACTTCATGGCAGGCAACGACACCAAGCACATAAAGTCGCTACGTGAACGTATGTTGGCGGCATCCCTAGAACAAAACTATGAGCTCGCGGCGCGATTGCGCGACGATGTGCAGGCGCTCGAGACGGTTCTTGAAAAGAGCGCCGTCGTGTTCAGCGATCAAACAGACGCCGACCTATTTGGTATCGAGCAAGACGACCTAGCCGCAGCCGTGGCGATGTTCATAGTGCGCGGCGGGCGAATTCGTGGTGTGCGCGGATGGGTTGTGGACAAGGAGCTCGAGCGCACTCCAGACGAACTCATCGAATACGTCCTCCAGCATGCGTACGCTGAGGCTAGAGATAAGGCGGAAGTACCGAAAGAGATCCTGGTGCCGGTCCTGCCGGCTGATCACATAGCCATGGAAACTTGGCTATCGCAGGCTCGCGGCGGAAAGGTGACCGTGCGCCTTGCCCAGCGTGGCGACAAGAAGGCCCTCGCTGACACGGCCACCACGAATGCCAGGCACGCGCTATTGCTCTACAAAACACGTCGCACCGCAGACTTCACGGCTCGAGCTGGCGCGCTCGAGGGGCTTCAGAAGGCCATCGGACTTGCCGATGCCCCTCTTCGTATCGAATGTTTCGACGTGAGTCACCTTGGCGGCACCAACATAGTTGCTTCGATGGTGGTTTTTGAGGATGGACTCGCAAAAAAGGATCAGTACCGCAGGTTCTCAATCGAGCATGCGATGGACGACACAGACTCCATCTACCAGGTGCTTATGCGCCGGCTGAAGTATTTGTCCGTCGATCGCTCAGCCCGAGACGAAGAGGGAAACATCGAGAAGTTTTCGTACCGACCAAACCTGCTAGTGGTCGATGGCGGTCAACCACAGGTGAACGCGGCAGCTCGTGCTTTGCGCGATTCGGGCATTGACGACATCGCGGTCGTGGGCATAGCAAAGCGGCTCGAGGAGCTTTGGAAGCCCGGGGAGGAGTATCCCGTTATCTTGCCTCGAGCTACCGATGAACTATTCCTCATTCAGCGCATCCGCGACGAGGCACACCGCTTTGCCATCACGTTCCAAAGGAATAAACGCAAGGCATCGCTTCAGACGCGCCTGACAGAGATTCCTGGGCTCGGAGAGAAGCGCGTTGCCGCTCTCTTGCGTCACTTCGGCTCGGTGAAGCGCCTCAAGTTGGCGTCGGCGGATGAGATTGGTTCGATCTCTGGCATAGGCCCGGTACTCGCTCAGCAGATCTTCGAAGAAGTCGCAAAAGACTAACCTTTTTCGCAATTTTGCCCTCGGCGTGTCGCACATTGGCTAGACTCTGTAAATCCGCGTAAATAGTGGCGACACGCCGTAGCGGCAGGGGAGCAGGTAGCAATGAACTCGAGGCAGGTAACAGCCCCCGAACTGCTACTCGTGACAGGAATGTCGGGAGCGGGTCGATCAACCGTTGGCAACGCTCTGGAGGACCTCGGCTGGTACGTAGTCGACAACCTGCCGCCGCAGATGCTCGAGCCAATTGCCGACCTACTGACGCTTGCGAAGTCTCCAATCCCGCGCCTGGCCGTAATCATCGACGTGCGCGGCGGCGAGTTCTTTTCGGCACTCAGCGACTACACGGCCGATTTGCGTGCCCGCAACGTCAACCTGCGCGTGCTCTTTCTTGAAGCCAACGACGCGGCGCTCGTCAAACGATTCGAACAGGTTCGGCGCCCACACCCACTTCAAGGCAACGGCACGATCCTCGATGGAATCACCGATGAACGTTCGCGACTACTTGCCGTTCGCGGCCAGGCGGACGTCCTAATTGACACCTCAGACCTGAACATTCACCAGCTTTCCACTCGCATCGCAGACGGTTTCTCGCTCGAACAGAGCGGCAAGCTCACGGTGACGGTAATGAGCTTCGGCTTCAAGTACGGGCTGCCGGCTGACGCCGACATGGTGGCCGACATGCGCTTTCTGCCGAACCCGTTCTGGAATGAGGCTCTGCGACCCTTCACCGGCAAGGACCAGCAGGTGTCCGACTTCGTACTCTCGCAGCCAAACGCGCAGGAGTTCCTGCCCAATTACCTAGCTACTCTGGCGCCTGTGCTCGCGGGCTACGTCGCCGAAAACAAGCGTTACGCAACCATCGCCGTGGGTTGCACTGGCGGCAAGCACCGCTCGGTCGCTATGGCGATAAAGCTGGCCGAATCTCTTAGCGCAGACCCGGAACTGCGCGTACACGTGAAGCACCGAGACTTGGGGAAGGAATAGACATGGCACTGACAATGGACATGAAAGACGAGCTAGCTCGCATCGAGGTGAGCAAGAAGATTGTGCGCGCAGCCGAACTTGCGACAATCTTGCGCTTTGCAGGTGGGCTACACCTGATCTCGGGAAAAGTCGCCATCGAGGCAGAGGTTGACACCGCTCAACTCGCACGCCGCATTCGCAAAGACATCAGCGATCTGTACGGAATCGATAGCGAACTAGCCGTGATTTCTCCCGGAGGAATTCGCCGCACCAGCCGCTACCAGATCAGTGTCATCAAACAGGGTGATGTTCTGGCGCGCCAGACCGGCCTCCTGGACCAGCGCGGACGCCCTGTACGCGGCCTTCCGGCCACCCTCGTCTCCGGCTCGATCGAAGAGGCCCAAGCCATCTGGCGCGGCGCCTGCCTTGCACACGGTTCGCTAACCGACCCTGGCCGCAGTGCATCGCTCGAGATCACGGCACCAGGCAACGAGGCTGCCATGGCACTCGTTGGCGTAGCTCGCCGACTCGGTATCGCCGCGAAGGCCCGCGAGGTCCGTGGCGCCTTTCGAGTGACGGTTCGTGAGGGGGAGGGAATCGCTTCGATGCTCACCCACATGGGCGCACACACGCTCGTGCTTCGGTGGGAAGAGATGCGGCTGCGCCGCGAGGTTCGCGCCACCGCCAACCGCCTTGCTAACTTCGACGATGCCAATCTGCGTCGCTCGGCTCAAGCCGCGGTTGCCGCGGGTGCTCGAGTCGAACGCGCGCTCGAGATCTTGGGTGAGGACATTCCAGACCACCTGAGTTACGCCGGCAAACTGCGTTTGCAGCACAAACAGGCCTCGCTCGATGAGCTTGGCCACCTCGCCGACCCACCGATGACCAAAGATGCCATCGCTGGCCGCATCCGTCGCCTGCTTGCCATGGCCGACAAACGCGCCGCAGATCTGGGAATTCCAGCTACCGACGCATTTGTGCCGGATGATATCGACGAGGAATAGCCGCAAGGCCCTCGAAGTTTTACAACTATCGGCCAACCGCCGCAGAAATAGGAGAGACAAATGTCAAAGTACGTGCTTCCAGAACTCAGCTACGACTACGGTGCCCTTGAGCCACACATCTCGGGGCGCATCATGGAGCTGCACCACTCAAAGCACCATGCAGCCTACGTCGCTGGCATCAACACGGCTCTTGAGCAGCTCGAGGAGGCACGTGCCAAGAACGAGTTCGGCAACATCAACAAGCTTCAGAAGGACCTCGCCTTCCACCTCGGCGGTCACGTAAATCACTCGATTTTCTGGAACAACCTGGCGCCTAACCAGGGCGAAAAGCCTGAAGGCGAGCTGGGCGCTGCGATTGATGAGTTCTTCGGTTCGTTCGACGCGTTCCGTGCACACTTTAACGCCGCAGCGCTCGGCATCCAGGGCTCTGGATGGGCTTTCCTCGCCTGGGATTCCCTCGGTGAGCGACTGATCATCGAGCAGCTTTACGACCAGCAGGGCAACCTCGCCGCGGCGACCGTTCCACTTCTAATGCTCGACATGTGGGAACACGCGTTCTACCTCGACTACCAGAACGTCAAGGGTGACTACGTGAAAGCATTCTGGAACATCGTGAACTGGGCAGATGTTCAGGCTCGTTTCGCTGCGGCACGCACCAAAACCACTGGCCTGCTGCTAGGCTAACTAAAGCTTCTCCACCCGATGGCGCGTGGCTAGATTTAGGGCTTTTTGCCCCGAAACCCAATACAAAACGCGCCATTCGTGGCGCCTAATCCGTTCGGAGAAATCATGGCAACTCGCGTTGGCATTAACGGCTTTGGCCGCATTGGACGCAACTACCTTCGTGCAGAGCTCGCAAAGGGCACTGACCTCGAGATCGTTGCAGTAAACGACCTGTCAGACCCAGCATCGCTGGCTCACCTGCTCAAGTACGACTCAGTCACCGGTCGCCTTAACCAGGACGTCTCGGTCGACGGACAGAACATCATCGTGGGCGGCAACGTCATCAAGGTTCTCGCAGAGCGCAACCCAGAAGATCTGCCATGGGGCGAGCTGGGCGTAGACATCGTCATCGAGTCGACTGGTCGTTTCACCGAGGCAGAGAAGGCTCAGGCCCACATCAAGGCCGGCGCTAAGAAGGTCATCATCTCGGCTCCAGCAACCGGCGAAGACGCAACCTTCGTAATCGGTGTCAACGAGCACCTCTACGACAACGCGAAGCACCACATCATCTCGAACGCTTCGTGCACCACCAACTGCCTCGCGCCATTCGCGAAGGTCTTCAACGACAAGTTCGGCATCGAGAACGGTCTCATGACCACCGTGCACGCCTACACCGCAGACCAGAACCTGCAGGACGGCCCACACGGCGACCTTCGTCGCGCACGCGCCGCAGCGATCAACATCGTTCCTTCGTCGACCGGCGCAGCAAAGGCCATCGGCCTGGTTCTGCCTGAGCTCAAGGGCAAGCTGGACGGCTACGCGCTTCGCGTTCCAGTTCCGACCGGTTCGATCACCGACCTGACCCTGGTCTCGAAGACCGAGGTCACCGTCGACGAGATCAAGGCCGCCTACAAGGAGGCCGCAGCATCGGGCCCACTTAAGGGCATCCTTGCTTACACCGAGGCACCTATCGTGTCGTCGGACATCGTCACCGACCCACACTCGTCGATCGTTGACGCCGGTCTGATCAAGGTAATCGGTAAGACCGTCAAGATCAGCTCGTGGTACGACAACGAGTGGGGTTACTCAAACCGCCTCGTCGAGCTCACCGAGCTAGTCGCAAGCAAGCTCTAAGCCTCAGCGAAGCTGAGCACACGTCAGGAACTGGGTTCGAATACAAATTCGGACCCAGTTCTTGCGTGAAACCCCAAAACCAAGGATTCAAATGCGCACACTGGCAAGCCTTCCAAACCTCGATGGCAAGCGCGTCATCATCCGCTGCGACCTCAATGTGCCGCTGGACGGAGACCGAATCACCGACGACGGCCGCATCGTGGCGTCGGTTCCGACCATCAAGGCACTACAGGCCCAGGGCGCCTCGGTAATCGTAATCTCGCACCTCGGCCGCCCCGACGGTTCGCCAGACCCGAAGTACTCGCTCGCTCCCGCTGCAAAGCGCCTCGGCGAGCTGCTCGAACAGGATGTCTTCTTTGCCACCGACACGGTCGGCAGCGAGGCTCGCGGGGTTGCCAAGGCACTAACCGCTGGTGGAGTCGCAGTGCTTGAGAACTTGCGCTTCAATGCCGCCGAGACCAGCAAGGACGAAGCTGAGCGCGCAGCCTTCGCCGCCGAACTAGCCGATTTCGCCGATTTCTACGTGAGCGATGGTTTCGGCGTGGTTCACCGCAAGCAGGCAAGCGTTTACGAGCTCGCCAAGGCCCTCCCGAGCGCCGCAGGTCTGCTCATCGAGAAGGAGGTGGCGGTTCTGCAGCGCCTTACTTCGGCCCCGGAGCGTCCGTATGCCGTTGTCCTCGGCGGCTCGAAGGTCAGCGACAAGCTGGGCGTGATCGACCACCTGCTTCCTAACGTAAACAAGTTGCTCGTCGGTGGCGGAATGGTCTTCACCTTCCTGGCCGCACAGGGCCACAAGGTCGGCGCGAGCCTGCTAGAGGTCGACCAGATCGAGACCTGCCAGAACTACCTCAAGCGCGCCGAAGAACTGGGTGTCGAGGTCGTACTGCCAACCGACATCGTCGTGGCGAGCAAGTTTGGCGCCGACGCGGACGTTGCGATCACCGCGGCCGACGCTATCGAAAGCAGCCCATTCGGCGCCACGGGCCTAGGTCTCGACATCGGTCCAGACTCGGCGGTCAAGTTCGCTGAGGTAATTCGCGGCTCGAAGACCATCTTCTGGAACGGCCCGATGGGTGTGTTTGAGATCGAGAAGTTTGCCAACGGAACCAAGACCGTCGCAGCCGCTCTTACCGAGACCGACGGCTTCAGTGTCGTGGGTGGTGGCGACTCTGCCGCCGCTGTGCGCATCCTGGGCTTCGCCGACGAGCAGTTTGGTCACATCTCAACCGGTGGTGGCGCTAGCCTCGAGTTCCTCGAAGGCAAGAAGCTTCCAGGCCTCGAAGTGCTCGGCTTCGCCGTCTAATCAGAACTCGAACAGAAGGAAACCATCATGGCAAACCGCGTTCCACTCATCGCAGGCAACTGGAAGATGAACCTCGACCACCAGCAGGCAATCGCCCTGGTGCAGAAGCTAGCCTGGACGCTGAACGAGGCCGACTTCGACTACAAAGCAGTTGATGTTGCCGTTTTCCCACCCTTCACCGATTTGCGGACGGTGCAGACCCTCATTGACGCCGAGAAGTTCGAGCTCCAGCTAGGTGCTCAGGATCTCAGCAAGTTCGACAACGGCGCCTACACCGGCGAGGTTTCGGGTGCCTTCCTGGCGAAGCTAGACGCGAAGTACGTTCTGATCGGCCACAGCGAGCGACGCAGCTACCACAACGAGGACGACGAGACCGTCAATGCCAAGACGGCAGCGGCCTTCCGTCACGGCCTAGTTCCAGTCATATGCGTCGGCGAGACCCTTGAGGAGCTCGAAGCCGAAGGCGCTAGCGCCGTGCCAGTGCGCCAGACCCTCGCAGCGCTCGCGAACCAAGACAAGCTCGGTGAGTTCGTCATCGCCTATGAGCCGGTCTGGGCAATCGGCACCGGCAAGGTCGCCACCCCCGAGGAGGCGGCAAACGTGTGTGGCAAGATCCGCGAGGCCATCGAGAAGGAGTACGGGGGCGACATCGCTGCTGCGACCCGCATTCTTTACGGCGGCTCGGTCAAGGCCAACAACGTGGCTGGCTTCCTAAAGAGCGTCGAAGTCGATGGCGTTCTCGTTGGTGGCGCAAGCCTAGATGCTGAGGAATTCAGCGGCATCGCACGCTTCCAGAAGCACATCACTCTATAATTTCTAAGGTTCTACTTGCCGTTCGCGGCAGGGGACCGGTCTTCCGGCCAACCACCCGATAGGAAACCAAATGAGCGCAATGCGCATCGCCCTTCTCGTACTACTGGGCATCACCAGCTTGCTTTTGACGCTGCTGATCCTGCTGCACAAGGGTCGCGGCGGAGGCCTTTCTGACATGTTCGGTGGCGGTGTAACCAGCAACCTGCAGTCGTCGGGTGTTGCCGAGCGTAACCTGAACCGCATCACCATAATTCTGGGCGTTGTGTGGGTAATCGACATTATCGCTTTGGGTCTGTTCACCCGCTTCGGCATCGAATAAATCCCGACTACCTAGTCGAATACCAACAAGAGAGATTCCAATGACTGCAAACGGTTCAAGCATCCGCGGTTCCCGCATCGGTGCTGGCCCAATGGGGGAGCAGGATCGCGGTTACCAGGCTGACCGCGTCGTTCGAAGCTACTACTGCATCAACGGGCACGTTCAGAGCCCAATGTTCGCGGCAACTGTAGACGAAGCAGACATCCCGGAACTACTCGACTGCCCGAACTGTGGCTTGCCTTCGGGCCAGGACCAGGCAAACCCGCCTGTAATCGCAAAGCACGAGCCGTACAAGACGCACCTTGCCTACGTCAAAGAACGCCGCACCGAAGAAGAGGCCGAGCAGCTGCTCGACGAAGCCGTGGCGGCAGTTCGTGAGCGACGCATTCGCCTTGCCGAGGCTGCAAATAGTTCGAACTAGTCACGGCCCGCCGCAAGCAAGAAAATACCCCTGGTTTGAGAACCAGGGGTTTTCTTATACCCGGAGGTGCTAAAGGCTGGCCGCCGCCGCATCGTCGATGAACCAGATGTCGGCTCGGGTGCCGTGGATACGACCAACAGGCAACACGGACGGGTCGGCCGAGAACGCGACCGCAGTTGGCTCGGCCTTGTCGCCGCCCGCGATGGTGAACCAGATTTCTGTCCAAGTGTTGATCGCGGCGTAGCTGAAGCTCAAACGCTGCGGCGGAGGTTTTGGTGACTCGTGCTCCGCGATCACGGCGGCTTGGGCACCCAAGTTGTCTTTGCCGGGGAATAGCGAAGCCACATGGCCGTCAGGACCCATACCCATAAATGCAAACGAGATAGTCGGGTTTTCGGCAAGCCAGTGGGACTCAAATTCGCGCGCGGCGGCTTCTAGGTCGAGCCCTTCGCCCGCGGCGGGGAACTGATGCAGGTTAGTTGCTGGAACGTCAAGGTGTCTTAGCAGTGCATCCCACGCCTGGTTGAAGTTTCGGTCGGACGAATCGCGAGCGACAAAGCGCTCATCGCCCCACCAGAAGTGCAACTTGCTGTAGTCGATCGCATCGCGGTCAGTGTGGTTGGCCCAGCAGGCGAGTGCCTTGATGCCGACGGTTCCACCAGTTATGGCAATGTCGAGACGGTCGTGCGTGCGCTGCAGATCCAAGATGCGTGAAACGGCGGCTTCGGCAACCGCTACGGCAACCGCATCGGCAGTAGCGAAACGCAAAACCTCGAGCTTGGTCACTACTTACCTGGCTTGAAAGTAGCGATTACCTTGCCGAATAGGTCGTCGGCGTCGAGACGTCGCATATCTTCGCTCAGGCAATCGCGCAGGCTGCGACGAGGCAGCGAAATCTCGCGGGTCGGCTGGGTCGGCTGAATCAGCGTTGCCACGCCAGGCTGGTTGCGCACGATTTCGATGTCGCCGCTCTTGCGAATGAGCTTCACACCGCGAATGCCGGCAACGGCGTTGCCGCGGGCAAAACGATTGAGCTTCACGTCCACCTTCAGTTTTAGTTGCAGCCAGGCTGCCAGCAGGTCGGTACTAGGCGAATCCTCGGCACCGGTGACCTCTACGCCTACAACTTGGTCGTACGGTGGCTGATCGAGAATCGCTGCCAGCTGCGCGCGCCAGAGCGTAAGACGCGTCCAAGCGAAATCGCTGTCGCCAGGCGCGTAGGTCTTAGCCAGGTTGGCGAGGAATGCCTTGTGGTCGGTCGACTCGGCCGCATCGGTGATGCGACGCGTCGCGATGCGTCCAATCTGTGATGCCTTGGCGTTCGCAGGGGCCTCGGTAGGCCACCATGCAACCACGGGAGCATCTGGCAGCAGGAGGCCCGTCACGAGGCTCTCAGGGTCGTCTGCGACCTCACCGAAGGCGCGCAGCACGACCACCTCAGACGCGCCAGCGTCACCACCGATACGAATCTGGGCATCGAGACGGTTTTCGGCGTCCTTGGCATCTGTGTTGTCCTCGGCAAGAACGATCACACGGCATGGGTGCTCGTGCGACGACTCATTTGCAGCCTTGATGGCACTCTCGAGCCCATCGAGGTTGGTTTGGATGACGAGCGTGAGTACACGGCCGAGCGCGACTGCGCCACCCTGCTCGCGAATTTGCACCAGCTGCTTGGAAACCTTGCTGATGGTGGTGTTTGGCAGATCGACGATCACGGGATTCTCCAAGCTCGGCCGTCGACGGCCATCATCTGGTCGGCAGAGGCTGGACCCCAACTACCTGGTCGGTATTGATCAACTGACGAATCCTGCTTCGCCCAGAACTCGAGGATCGGGTCGAGAATCTTCCACGACAACTCCACCTCGTCGTGACGCGGGAACAGGGGAGGGTCGCCTAGCAGTACATCCAGGATTAGGCGCTCGTACGCCTCTGGACTGGCCTCGGTGAAGGCATGTCCGTAGCCGAAGTCCATGGTGACGTCGCGCACCTGCATGCCAACACCAGGCACCTTGGAGCCGAAACGGATCGTGACGCCTTCGTCTGGCTGAACGCGAATCACGAGGGCGTTCTGGCCGAGGGCGCTGGTCTGCGACTCTTCGAACAGCTGCTGTGGAGCGC